>JACCDX011485967.1_pt1 | contig 16145 bp, 21 predicted proteins | sample 7449681 | NCBI WGS metagenome assembly JACCDX01 (sample SAMN15323450, study PRJNA562643) | freshwater metagenome | isolation source: river surface water | place: USA:Blue River Watershed | collected 2017-08-18 | reverse complement strand
TATTTAACAATGAACTTAACAATTTCTTCAAATACGACTTTCTCCGTGCGTTGTTCAAAATAATCTGGTTGTATGAAAGGTATGACCTTGCGTGAATAATCTTCATTGAAAACTAAATTGCGTAAAATTGTAAGTTCAAGTCGTTCCATTACTTATAATGCAAATAGGCACTCATAATATACTTTGGTCCACTCAAAGGTGGTTCTCCACGATGAGGATACATCCAAAGTGGGGGAAACATTATTAATGTTCCTTTTTTGGGTGAAATAATTAAATCTTTAAAAATTGTATTTCCCCCAGTTTCCACATCATTCAAATACCACATAAAAGATAAAAATCTCCTTGCAGATTCATGATCAACAACATCTACATGAGTATCAAATCTATCTTCTCCACCAGGATTGTATTTTTTAATTCTAAATTGTTCAAAAGCATGTTCTTTGGGAAACACACGGTCGTCAGTAAATTCATAATACTTATCACGATACTCAAAGATTTTTTTAATAATGTGATTATGAACTTGATTAACTTCAGAAGTCAATTCACGGTTTTCTGTTAAATTGAATTGTATAAAGTTAGGTTTACCTTCATTATCATATCTCTCATGTTTATCCGATACTTGCTCAAATAAAGAAATTAAAAAATCACATATATTAGGTTCTAAAGCATTTTCATAAACGTGAATAAGATCATTAAGTTCATCCATAACTAAATTCTTTTCTAGCAATTTCGTCCAGTGCTTGCATTACTTCTTCAGTAAAGTATTCTTCAGGATTTCGTAAAATTTCTTTGCCGTATATTTTTTTACCATTTATTTCATATCGTCCAGCAACATTTTTCCAAAGTCCACCAAGTTCACCTAGTTCTAAAAGACCGTAATAACGATCAAGACCACGCTCATCATAATAAAGACGAACTTCAACATCTTTATTCTCCTTACTCAAACGCGACTTAGCAGTCTTTGCCTTGATAATATTTCCAACGACTTCTGTTCCATCTTTTTCCTTTTTCTTCGACAGATATATGATAGTAGAAGCAGCATATTTAAGGCCACTACCACCACCCATCTCTTTAGTAGGAACGTAAGCACCGATGACATCATAGGTATGATTTGTAACTATCATTGGAATGTTTGCTTGTCCCAACTTAAGAGTGAGCATACGGAAAGCACCTTTTACAAGTTGTGATTTAGTCATATCACGAACTTGCTTATCATTCAATGCATCAGTAATCTCTTTTTCAGTTGAAAGCATACCCAAAGAGTCTAACACAAACATACAAGGTTTGCGTTCATCTTCAGGTTTCTTTAAGTAAATATCAACTGCTTTAAGTGCCTTACCGCGAAAATCTTCTACGGTGACAACATTAACCACAACAAGTCTTGAAGTATCAATACCACGACTCTCTAAAAGAGATTTAGTGATAGCAGCCTCAGTGTCAAAGTAGAGACAGTAACCATCGGGATGAGTATCAAGAAAGTTCTTAACCACAGCGATAGAGAAAAAAGTCTTTCCAGTAGAAGACTCTCCAGCAATAGCAGTAATCTTATTCCCAGATACACCACCAAAGATACTACCTGAAACCAATGCGTTAAAAATATATGAACCTGTATCAACATAAGTTTCAGTTTCATCAATATCTGATGCTAGTTTGGTGTAATCATCACCAATTTCTTTTACAATATCTTTTAAAAAATCCATTAGATCTCAACTCCATACGTTTCTTTCATTACCATTTTTATATAATCAGGATTAGCATCTTTTAAATCCCTGAAAGTTTTTAATTTTTGGTATAAAGGTACATCTCCTCCCAATGAAAGGGCATTTACAATAGTATTTAATTCTTTTTCATTAATTGGCAATTTCATCAGGCAAAAAAAGACTCAAGTGTTGTTGTTTTTTCTACACGCCACCCAATTGAATCCAAAATAGATTTTAATGGGTCTATAAAACTCTTTTCAAATTGTAATTCATAGTCAATGTATTTGTCAAGACCAAGTTCCTTTGGAAAATCTTGAATAAATGAAATTACATTTTCTTGAATTGTGTTTGGTTTTTTGAGAAAGATGAATTTTATCTTCTCACCATTATTGATAAGAGAGTACTTATTTGTAAGATTATTTTGTTTCACATAATGATTAAACAAAAGTGCCCCACGAACGTGAATTGGAGTTTTTGGAGCGTAGATATTAGAGGGAGAATAATACTTTCTTACATCAGAAGCAGTTCTTGGAAAGGCAACTTGTTCTGGTGGAAGTTTTTTAAATTCTTCACGACACTTATCAATAAAGTTAATAACTTCATCTTCGGTGCCATTCATCATTAGTTTTAGACCATCTTTAATCATCTTACGACAAGGTGCAGGAGTAGAAGATTTAACTGCTTCAATGCCCATCATCTTGAGTTTAGGTTCTTCATAACGAACGCCTTCACTATCCCAAACATTAAGAATGTATCGTTTTTTAGCAGTCCAAATTCCACGCTCAGCAATGTTTTCGCGCTTCATCTGCATCTTCTGATCATAAGCGTTCACATAGTCCGCCAGTTCTTGGTAGCAACTTTCAATATATTTTTCAAGTTCCACCTTACAGACCTTATCAAGGAAATTGACAACGCCTTCAGTAGTTTTTTCTCTTCCTTTGTATACAGTTTCGACCAAAGGACCCATATTAAGGTAAATAGAATCAGTATCAGAAGCAATAACATAATCAACCTCTTTTGTTTTGAGAATTTTATTTAAATGGGCATTCATTTTGTTCTCAATCCAACGAATGGCAACTTGACCAGACAAAGTGATTGCCTCTGCATTTTCTAGTTTGTAATAACGGAAATACTGATTGCCAATAGCACCATAAGCAGAGTTAAGTTGAATCTTCCTCGCCATTTGGATATTATTACACCTTGCAATTTCTTTTTCCAACTCTTTCGTCTTTTTCTTTTCATACTCCTGTTTAGCAGCAAGCATTTTCTTTTTGTAAATGGTGCGGTCCTTGTAGATTTTCTCCATCAGTTCTGGAAGAAATCCACGCACATCTTTGCGATACATGGCACCATTAGGACACACCGCATAGTCTTTATACATTTCAAAAGTAAGTTCCTGATTCAGGATTTTATCCACACTCACAGATGGATGCCGTTCATCCAAGAGAGTTTCTGGACTTACATTAAACTGCATGATAAGGTGAGGATATAGGGAGTTCAAGTCAAAACTCACCACCCAATCATACATTCCAGGTACAGGTTCTTTCACATAAGCACCAGCATACTTAGAATCCTTATCCGACTTTTCTTTTGGAGGAATCACAATGTTCCTCATTTTCAGATAGTTGTAGATGATTGTATCCCACATACGAACCTGAGAAAACACATCAGCATAATTTGCTTTTGCGTCATATGCCATTGTAATTGCAAGTTCAATTAGTTTCATCTTGTCTTCCAAACGGTCAACAAGTTCTACGTCAACGATATTATACTCTACAAACTTCTGCCAACCTTTTGTGTAAAAATCTTTGAAAGTATCAAATTCAGAGTGATCGAGTTTCTTCTGACCAAGTTCAACTTCAGCAATATAATCAAGACGGTATGATTCTTGTGCCTTATAAGTGAATTTCTTATAAAGATTCAAGTAGTCAAGTTGAGTAATTCCACCAACATCATAAGAAATGTGCTTACGTCCAGAGATATAAATCTCATCTTCAGTTACAAGTCCCCAAGGTGACATACGCTTCATTAATTTTTCACCAAGAACCCTATCCAAACGACGAACAAGGTATGGAATATCATACAGTTCAATATTCCATCCGGTCACAACCTCTGGAGTGTTCTCTTCAATCATCCACCAGTTGATAAAGTCCATCAACAAATCTCTTTCATTCGTAAAAGATTTGTAGATTACATTTTTTTGCTTGTTTTGAAATGGACCAAGACCCCAAGTACGAATTTGCTTTGAAGAATAATCCTGAATTGTGATCAAAAGAACTTCTTCTGCAGAAGATTCTACATCTGGAAATCCATTCTCGGATGCAACCTCAATATCAAGAGTTGTTATTTTTACCTTATTTGTATCAAATTTAATCTCTTCTTCTGGATATTTTTCTGAGATATATTGGTAGATATAATAAGTATTTCCATAAATTTTAAAATTTTCTACATTCTCATATTTTTTAATAAATTCACGACAATCACGAACAGATCCAGGTTGAACTTCTTCAACATAGTCCCCATTTAAAGTTTGATATTTAGTTTTTTTCTGAGAAGGAACAAAAAGAGTCGGGTTAAACTTCTCACGAGTCATAAAATGCCTACCATTTTCATAACCACGGATTAAGAAGTTGTCCCCGACCATTTGGACGTTTGTATAAAAGCGAAGAGACATTATGCAGTTAGTTCAAGATACTTTTCAACAATTTCTTCTTTTGGATCTACGATAGTCAAAATACTATCAGAATGAATCATCATTTCTTTTTGGTCTGTAACTTCAGGCCAAGGAGTTAGATTTCCCTCAGCATCAATTTTATATGGATTGATAATTTTACAATCTGGTTCTCCAAGTTCAGATCCAACTTCAACAATTTCAGTGATAATTACATTATCAACTTTTAATAAAAGACACTTAATTGTTTTCTGCATCTAATTTTTCCTCATACATTTCTTTAATAGTTTCAATTGGTTCTACAATTGTTACAACCCAATCTGGTAAAACTGTAATTTGTTTCTCATTGGTTAAAATAATCCAAGGTGTTAATGATACTTCCAGATCTCCTTTTGGATTTTCCGTTTCTTCAACCAAAAGCATAGTTTTTCTCACTTCTACTTTATGTGGTCTATCAAATAGATACCCGCGAAATTGATCTTCTCCCGTAAATAATTCTTTAATATCGGAAATAATTGTTTCACCTGATTTAAAAAGTGCTAATTTGATTGACATATTTTCAATTATCCTCTAACCATTATAGAACAAAAAAATGGGGAAGTCAACCTGGATTTTGCCAGGGACTCCCCGCGCCGACGATATTCAATAATATTTATCACTCACGCTTTCTTTTAAAAGCACAGACTTTTTTACCAGGTGCCATTGCATATTTAACTGTTTTACCATAACAATTTTCTGGAGTTGCAAGTGGAGGATTACCAAAATCTCCAACCTTTTCCTGAATAATTTTCATGAACTCCTGAAAAGTTTTCATCTCTTTTTTATTTTATTTAGAGATAGTCTTTTCTAGTATGATGTTCAGGGACTACTTTACCAAGTTGAATAGTCAACAATCCATTCTCAAAAATGACTTCCCTGACCTCCGTATCATCTGAAAGTGTCCACGTTCTCTTGAAAGATCGTTGAGCCAATCCCTTATGGACGTAGTTGGTGTCAGATTCCCTATCCTCCTTCTGCCCTTCGACGAAAAGTTTTCCATACTCTGTGTATACATGTACTTCCTCCTTTTTAAATCCAGCAAGTGCGATTTCTAATCTTGATTCAACATTACTCAATTGAACCAGATTATAAGGTGGGTAGTTAGAAGTTGTTTCATGAAGATTGAAGAGACGATCGAAATATTCGTCCATTCCAATGCTATTACGAGTAATCCTTTCCATCAATGCAGGAAGATCTGCGGAAGTATAACGCATAAGTCCTGAAGTACTCATTGTAGTATCTCCTTTAAAAGCGAGTGTGTAATTGTCGAACCCGAAGCATCCGACAATACTAATTATACAAGAATATAAAAAATGCGGGATGTTGTTTCCCGCACTTTTTTATTCGGCATCCTCTACTCGTTTTTTCTTAGAACCAATATTGTACTTGGTCTCTAGAATCCAATCCCCCTTATCTTTATATGAAAGAACTTTAATTTGATTGAGGGGCGCAATATCTTGAATTTTCTTTAAATCCACAATCGTAATAAGACCCCAATCCGCAAGAAGTTGGGCAATACGATTACGACGCTGAACATCATTCACAGTTAGATTTGCATGTTTGCCATCCAGAGCAAACAGTTCCTTAAAGTGAACTAAGTAATATCTACCTTGTTTATGAAGAATATGACAAGACTGATAAATTTTCTTTTCCTTTCTTGAAGCGACTCCGATTCGGGTCAAAGTCTCACGAACCTTTAAAAAATCATCAGGTTCGTTAAGGATCACTTCCACCATTTGGTCGGGCGTCCACTTCACTTCAGGTTCTTGAACGACACTCATTTTGTTCCTCCAGTTTCAAATTTCGATTTAATAAATGTTAGTTGTTCTTTTGTAAGAATCCTCAAAGCTTGTTTTGCCTTTTCATTACTATAACCATAATAACGTTTGACATAATCAAGGTCTTTGATTTTATCTTGACGGAGCCAGGGAGAATATCTCTTCTTTTTCCTCAGACTATTTATAAAGAAGTCATATTGCAATTTCTTTGGAAGAAAATGGTATCTGTTCATTTCATTTGCAAACAGAATGCAATCAATATGCCCTGAAAGGCAACGATTGATAATGTAGGGAGCATATTCCTTCTCAAGTGAAGGATCTTCGTCAATCAGGTGTTGCTTTGTCTGGTTGATTGAGTTTAACCAGTCCTTCAATTCATAAGTCATCGAATAATCTCCAAATCATTACCATGTTTCCATAATTCAAGTTCTTTTCTCAGACGACCTTCATACTTAAGTTTATCATATCTTTTAGATGCTTTCCTCTTCCACCATTCAATAACTTCTTCTGGTTCATAACCAAATTTTGAAAGATAATATCTTTTCTTTTCAGTCAATGTTTTTGCATGTTCAATACAAGAATTGAATTCATCTAACTTAGAATGACCTTTCAGAGAATTGCGAATGATGGAAATCATCTTAGTTTGAATCTTCAGTTTTTTTGATGACTTATCCGCAGAGATGAGTCTCTCTCCACCATTTGCAGTGTTATTAAACCACCAAAACATTTCCTTAAAATAATCATCATGAAAAAGTGGAAGGAAATTACTTTCAGTATCTCCTATGTGTCGAATATAAGGTTTAAGGCCATCATACATGGATACCCCTTTCGTTGTACCGTATAATGAAGTTGTTTCAAAGTATTGAAGATCAACTCCATATTTACGATCAAATTGTCGTTTAAGTTCATTAGAAGATGCCAAAAGAGCAAGAAGTTTTCCGCCAAGATAATTATATCCAAATGGTTGAACAGGAACAATATTAAATCCCATTACAAATTCACCATTGATTCTGGAAAGTGGAAGAACTTCACCAAAATAATCATTTCTTGGTTTTGAATTAATTGTTGGAGATCCAAAGCGGACTACTCCAATGATTTTATTTGTACTATCCTCAGTCACAATCCACTTCAAAGTTCTACCAGGAATTGCTTCTTCAATAGGATTTGATGCAGTATCGTTTAAAATTTCTGAGTAAATATCCTGATTATACTTAGATGTCGTTTTGGGATTAGTGTCTACTTCATGAATTGAAAATGACATTTCATTCGGATGAAGATTGAAATTGGAAAAAATCTCATCTTCAGGTCCAAACAATTTTCCAGATGCGTTATCCATTCTACTCTTCTTAACATAACGAAGATAATCATCAATTCGATTAAACTTAGAATAGTATTCTATAAATTGATCTGCTGCCCAAATTGCATCTTCAATAGATAACATATTAATTTACCAAAAATCCTTTTTCGTAATCTAGAAGTTCTTGTGGAGTTACAATATAATTATCAACAGGATCTACTGGTTTATTATACCACTGCCTTCCATAATTTCTCGAAACAAGTTTAATATCCAAATACTGATATTTTTTATCGGTTGGCACATAAACTTTATACTTACCTCCCCTATTTGAAGTTAAAAGAGAAAGACTTTTATTTTGTTCAGATAAAATATCAATAGTGGTACATGCGGTCTTAAATATCTTAAAATACTTATCATAATTATTTACATATAGTTCATGGTTATCCATGAGCATCTGATAAATGAATTGTGGAGAATAGCAATGATCTCTACACAGTACCCAAGTATGGTCTGTTCTCTTTTTTTCTAAGGCTTTTTCAGTAATAAATCCTGAAGGTACTGAAAGTGAATGAACCAAATCATAAAATGGACGAGTAATAGATCTTACTACATCAGTATTATTTCTATTTTTCCTCCAAAGATCAAGAACTTTAAGATTTTCAAAATCAAGAAATGTTCGATAACAATAAACTTCCAACCGTGATTCAGTTGTAATTACTTCAATCCGTTTCATAATCAAGTTCGTGATATTTCAAGTATTCCCTAAAAGTTAATTTCATTTCTTTCTGCGTCATGCCACAATGTTTGGCAGCCGCAGGTAATGTCATTTTAGCACGAAAGAGACCTTCATTCGCCTCTCTCACATTTTCTGGAGTTGTTTTGACTGGAACATCTTTAAGTTCCTTGTAGTTAATCTTATATGGGTTCATCGAAATTCACACTCCACCATAATTTCAGTTAATGCCGCTAAGAGGTTAATTTCTTGGTCAGCACAGAACGCACTCTGGTATTGATACTTAGCAATAACAAGAATGGCAGCAGGAATAGATTGGGGTGAAAGGCAATCATAACAGGCGTCATAAATCCTGCGAAGTAGAACAGGAGCATCGTTGTCCAGGTTGGAGACCACCCACTTACGGACTTCTGGGAAGTTCTTATCTTTGAGGTTCTTGACGAGTTCATTTACTGAGATGTCTGAGAAAGATGCAAGAATTCCCGAGTCAATTTTACCCCCCGTAGAATACCTTTGACATTCATTGAGGACCCTACGAAAGTCTGGGAAGTGCTTTGATACCAACTCCACAAGAACCTTTTGGTCATACTCAATCCTTTCCTGATCAAGAATCGTTTGGAGACGCTTGAAGAATGCTCCCGCAAGTTGTTGCTTTTGTTTTCCCTTGATTGTAAAGTCAATGACGGCACATCGGGAATGAAGAGGTTCAATGATTTTGTTCTTGTAGTTACAGGTAAAGATGAATCGGCAGTTGTTATAAAATGCCTCAATATTTGCCCGTAGTAGGAGTTGAACGTCGTTGCCCGTGTTATCTGCCTCATCGATGATGATGACTTTGTGTTTAGAAGATCCCGTAAGTGAGACGGTCGAAGCAAAGTTCTTTGCTTGGTTCCGTACAGTATCCAGGAAACGCCCTTCGTCGGATCCGTTGATGACATAATAATCTGCCCCTAGTTCGTTACATAATGCTTTTGCGATTGTAGTTTTACCAATGCCAGGAGGTCCAGCAAGAAGAAGATTTGGAATCTCACCCTTCTCCACAAACTCTTTGAATGTTTTTTTAGTATCATCAGGAAGAATACAATCCTCAATTACTTGAGGGCGATATTTTTCCACATAAAGAAATTCACTTGCCATAATCAATTCAAAGTATAATAAACATTACGATGACAAACCTCAACTAAATCATATACAATTTTATGTCCACCATCAACATAATTAAGAACTTTAGTAAATTCTTTTAATGCTTTTTTTGGTGATTTATATTTATGTGCCGAATGTAAATAATCACCACACACAAGTTGTCCTTGATTTGGTTGATAAAAATATTGATTGCCTATTTTAACCACCCATTCTGTATCATCATGAATACAATCATATTCTTTTTCATAATCATTTAGTTTCATAATCAAATCCAATCAGGTTTTCTTTGTGGCATACGAAGATAGTTGTCCTTCACCCAAGTTTTTGAGGAGATATATCTTTTATATGCCTCAAATGTATCTATGGAAGTATCAAGTTTATACTCATCTGGCATTGCGCGAGCAAATGGAGTTACTTCGGTAATTTTACCCTTAGGAAACAAATAGTATGCTTCCAACAGAGTATTATAGCATGAATGAGTCTTGCCGTATCGAACAGAATACTCATCACATAGATTCATTCCCCACTTAATCAACCAGTAAGCATTATCAATTGTTTTTGCTGCCCATTGAGTACAAGGGTGATTACGAAAAGATCCCTTTTCAGTTGCATAAGCAGTTCCATCTTTTTTATGAAGTTCACCATAACCATGATACCACTTGGATGCTACGATGCTAAGCATTTGACAACATTCAAGTGGCATCTTAACTATGTGCTTATCTGGAAGGCAGATTGCAGACTCAGCAGGGAATGGATTTGTGACAAAAATATTCATTAAAAGCAATACTTTTGAATTACATACTTTACTTTTTCTGGTTTATCTTCCATCCAATATGCTTCCATATCAATATATTTGACTCTTGGATCAGAAGCAATAGCATTTTTCAAATCAGTTTTCCTTCTTTGATTTAGATTCATTTGTGATGGAGAAATTCCAAGAGGTTCTAAATAACCACCTTTAGTTTTACATGACTGTGCAACATGGACAGACTCATGCAATAGAGTTTCTTCAATATATCCCCTAACATTCCCATAAGACTTGATTCTATTTGTACATATGGAAAAGACTTTTTTGGAAGCATCATAAAATCCAAAGATATTATGCTTCATACAAATCGGAGTATTTTCAGATAACCTCACTTTCTTGGACACCATATTGTAGATGTCCATAGATTCAGGAGAAAGATAAAGAAGAAATTCCATTAATTAAAAGTGGAATCAGGTTCCAGAGCAATGTAATACTTAAGATTGTATTTACTGTTAGTAAATTGTGAAAGAAGTTTAGAAGACACTACCACATCATAAGCACCAGGAATAATCTTGATGTTTTCTACCTTGAAGTTGAAAGTAAACTTCTTGTCAGTCTCACCAACAACGATTGAGTATTCGTTGGAAGTATCATTCTTCTTATCACGAACAACAAGTTTAACCACACCCGCCTCACCGACAGCAGAAAGATCAGGAAGTTGGTAAACTGCTGCTGCTTTGACGAGTTTCTCAAGAGTTACACTATCAAGTTGGAAGCAAACATCTTGAGAAGGAAGTTGAATCTCTTTCTCTGGAGGAGAAATAATTACGTTCGGGTCAGCAAAGAAATACTTCACACGACGCTTACCTTCACGGATAGTAATGTGAGATTCCTCAGTAAAATCAAGGTCAGGGTCCTGATGAAGACTCAGACCATTCAGGAACTGATTCAAGTCATAAATTGCAAACTCGCGGGGAAACTCTTCGGTAATTTCTGCTTCAGCAAGGATATTCTTGGCAACAGAAATTGTACGAAGACGATTACCCTGCTTTACAAGAATTGAGTTGTTAATGCCGGCAAAGTTCTTGAGAACAGTTAGAGTATTGTCAGAAAGTTTCATAGTTTTGTCTTTGAGTTTCATAATCAACGAAATTCGGTTAGTCCATTATCTTTACGAGAATAATGACCATCAAAGTGAAGAAGAAGCATAGCGTAATGGATCACTTTGAGAAGGTCACGCTTGTTTCGCCCATCTTTGTCACCGTAGCGACTGCCATATTTTAGAATATTTGCCTGACAAAAACCTGCTGCAAGTTTCTTTGCTGCCATCAGGTCAATTGTTTGAATGTCATCATAACCAACCTCATCACCACAATAATGTCCGTGATAAGTACTAGTTACATATTCCTCAATATCTTTGAGGATTTTATCTTCATTGTATTTCCAAAGATGATTAGTAGATTCAGACATAGTAACAGGAGTTTTAGTAAGGTTTAGCATTCCAGTATGCTCATTCATACTGAGAGTAAATTCATTCATAATAAGAGGGGGAAGTCATAATAACCTCCCCCAATTATATCAGTTTGCTTGCTGGGAGTCAAGGTCGTAAGTTACGTGCTCACCTTCAAAAGGCATCTTAAAGTCAGCATCCACTTTATCGTACAGTTCAAGGAAAGCAGTCTTAGTTTCGTCATCAAAACGATTGATGCAAACTTGAATTGCTTTTGCCTTGTCGTTGAAGATGCTGTAGGCACGGATAATGTGGACAAGGCGGCGGGTGCTGATAATTTCCTCAATACCACCGTCATAGAAGGTCTTGCGGATAATATCCGCCCAGTCCACCAGACGCTTGCAGAAATCACGGTCTTCCACGCCAAGGTCCAGAGCGATGCCTTCCAGAATCTTCTGCTCAGTTGCAGGGGCAGGATACTCCTGCTCAAAGGTCACAGGGAAACGCTCCAGGAACGCCTCATTGAGCACGTTGGTGCCGATAAAGCGACCGTCATCAGAACCTTTACCCTTGGTATTGGCAGTAGCAAACACATTGAAACCAGCGGCAGGTTTCACAAACCGACCAATCTTCTTCAGGAAGACACCTTTACCTTCCAGAACAGATTGCAGGCACAGGATTTTATTGGAAGCAAGGTCAATCTCATCAAGCAGAAGGATTGCACCACGCTCAAGTGCCTCAATCACAGGACCGTTGTGCCACACGGTCTCACCATTCACCAGACGAAAACCACCAATCAGATCATCCTCATCAGTTTCAATGGTAATATTTACACGAATTAGTTCGCGCTTAAGTTGAGCACACGCTTGCTCGATACCAAACGTTTTACCATTACCCGAAAGACCCGTAACGAACGTAGGATAGAAAATACGGGACTGAATAATTTTCTTGATATCGTTAAAATTACCAAACTTGACGAAGGTATCATCTTTATCGGGAATTAGGTTTTGTTCAGCAGAAGGAAGTACAGCAGGGGCACTAAAAGAACGCTCAATCTCATCAACACGTTCCTGGGTCACTTCCAGATTCCAGCGACCACGATCGGTTTTGAAGTTTTCCAGACGGCGAGTCACAGTCTGATAGTTGAGACTGCGAGAAGCACAGAAACCACGAATATCAGCAGCGGTCAGTTCGCTACCAAAAGCAGAGCGGAGATCAGCGATCAGTTGTTCGTCGGTCACAGAAAATTTGCGAGGCATGATGTAGTTGGGTTTGTTTCGTTTCAACAAAGTAATTATACAAGAAAAAAGGGGGTCCGAAACCCCCTAGTGGACGGTTTAGAAAGTGTCTCAGGCGACGAGTTCCACGAACTCACCAAGAATTTTTTTGTTCATTTTCTTGGTTTTCAAACTCTTCACAAAAGCATTTTTGATTTGTGCCTTGGAGGCATCCTCCGCAACATCAAACTCAGTTTCCTGTGCAAGTGCATTTGCAGAAAGACCAAAATAAGTATGATATCCAGAATTCTTGATAGAAAATGCCTTTTGCTTTTTCCAAATGGAAGTAAGTTTATCATATCCATTATCCAACCACCCAGTGTAACGGCGGATGAACGAATTAGCGTCCCTACTTTCAAGAATACGAATACCAATAAAATTGATATCGGTAAACTTATCCCGCAGATTGCGAAGAAGAATATCAGTCTGCTGCCACCAGTCACAATCAAGAGAATAGGTAGTTCCAGTCTTACGATCACGCAAGAAGCAACCAGAACCAATATTAGCAGCACCAATGTAAGGTTCTTCTTCCCAACGACGATGAACTTCGTTGTGATACTTCAGAGGAGTTCCTTCACCATCGGTCAGAATTACACACTGAACTTTTTGCAGTTTATTCTCTTGCTTGAACTTGGGAAGAATTTGATGCAGAGCAACCATGGTCTCATTCAGGGGAGTTCCTGAAAGACTCATACCCACGGGAACAGTATATGGAGAATAATAGTTACTAAATGCAACAGCAAGACGGAAAATATTCTTCATCTGATCATCCAGAGTCTTAGAATTGACTTTGTTTGTAAAGAGATTCATCAGGGAGAACCATTCACCAACTATTGCTAGACCACCCTTCTTTTTGTATGAAAGGGTGCGAAGATTTGCTTTACCATCTTCATCATATTTCACCAGAGGATAATCGGTTGTGAACGCATAAACCTCAAAAGGAATACCAACCTTCTTGCAGAACCAAATAAGATTATAGAGTTGCTTTACCGTATCCATAATCACATTACCCATCGAACCAGACCAATCCAGAATAAATACGAGACCGTGATTCTTACCGTCAGCAAGAGTTGTTACTTTCTTGAAAAGGTCTTCATTATACTTGTAAGTATGAAGTTTAGAGCAGTCCAGAACACCAGTGCGAGCAGTGGTCGCACGGGCATAAGAATCTGCTGCCTTACGACATTCAAATTCCTTTACCAGATAATTAACTTCCTTTTGAGCGGAACGTTTGAACTCATTATATTTTTTATCTACTTGACCAAAAGTATCTTCGTAACCATAATCTTGAAGACGCTGACTCCAAGTAGTTTGACAGTGATTATGAATCTCACTGTTGGAAACAATCACCTTATTCAAATCAAGTTGGGGGAGTTCAATATAAACATTCTCCCGAGTATCGTGTCCCACAAGATCACGAATTGCATCGGCAAGTGAATCAACAGTCTTCACTTCAGGTTCTTCCTTAGTTTCTCCCCCAGTTTCTTCCTTAGTTTGTTTAGCAGGTTTCTGCTCAGAACCTTCAGAGGCACCAGAGTTTTCACCCTGAGTTTCAGGTTGATCATTCTCACCAGAAGGTTGCTCAGACAGTTCAGATGCCTGACTACCATCACCGCTGGTTTGATTTTCCAGATTGTCCAGATTGAGTTTTATCTCTTCATTCTGCTCACCCTTACAATACTTGTAGAGAACCTCAGCAGCATCCAGAACATCCGCGAAAGATTCAGTGCTGGAAATTTGCTCAATAATCTCTTTCTCTTTGGGGGAGAATTCCAGATTCAGATGACTACCAATCTTGAAGTAAAGATTGGCACGATCAGCAAGATTGTAAGTTGAAATATCATCATCACCAATCGCAAAGAAATCTTGGTCGCTCAATTCTTTATAACCACCATAGAAAGTCTTAGCAAGACCAGCATAACGACGCTTCATCAGACGCTCAATACGAGCATCCTCAACAACGTTTACAAACTGTGGCGGAATCTTACGCTCCTTCAACCAGTCCTCATCAGGAGTGAAGAGAGCGTGACCCACTTCATGACCCACCAGAAGGTCGTAAACGGTGTTGCTTGCCTTCTCCCAGAGAGGAAGAGTCAGCACACGGGTATGGACGTTGAAGCAGGCAGTCTCTACATTCTTGTGCTCAACCACAAGATCTTCTGTCGCCAGCAGACGGGCAAGGTGGGACTTGATTTCGTGATTGACGGGCATAGGTTTGTTTCGTATGGAACCATCATACAAAAAAAAGAGGGTGATGAGACCCTCTAGTGTGCCAGTTTGAAAAGTGGTTTAGTCTGGACGACGCTTTTGCATCATCTGCTTATTTTTCTCATTTCCAACACCAAGAACTGCTTTTGTAGCACCCTTAACGGCATATCCTACAGGATCTGCAACATTTTTTTGGAAGTTTCTAGCACCTTGTTCTGGTGATGTGCGTGGATTTGAAAGAATTTTTCCTGCAAGTTTTGATGCTCCAACACTCAAACCCATACCCTCAACAATACTTTGTTTCCACCCATCACTCATTGCATTAACGATTGCTTGTGCAGATTTTTCATTAGAAGCAAAACCTTCTCCAAGAAGATAATTAACAAGAACTTCTTCACTAACTAAAAGAATGTTTTCATGTTCAAAATTTTCTTTTATTTTAGTTGTATATTTTTTACCACGAAATTCAAATTCTTTTTGACCAGAAGTTCTTGCCTTTTTAAAAGCAACATCAAAATCACCAGCAACACTACCAGTTCCTACTATTTTAGGTCCAACTTTTTTACGACTACGGATAGTAGTATCAGAATCCATAGTATTATAAACATTAGTTTTTATAGACTGACGAATCTTTTGATCTTCTTTTCTCTTATTTTCTTTACCAATTTGATCAAGTCCCACTGCCCCTGCCGCAGCAGTTCCAACAATTCCTGCAGTCTTTAAATTTCTTGATAAAGAAGAAATTGGTGATTTTCCTGGACCACCAGAAGAAGATGATCCTGTTGCATATTTTTCTAAACCTGGATACTTCATATTTCCAGATTTTTCTGCAGGAGATAAAGTAGCACGAACAGTTTGTGTCAAACCACCACCTTTAGATTGTTTTCCACCTCCAGAAGTAGATCGTTTTGCTGTTGGTTTAGTTGCTTTTGTACGAACCAATGCACCTCCAGGTTCTGCAATTGCATCATTTTTAGGTAGTGCCTCAGGTTTAAAAGTTGGTTTAGTTGCTTTTGTACGAACCAATGCACCTCCAGGTTCTACTGGTGTCTTAACCTTAGGTAGTGCCTCAGGTTTAAAAGTTGGTTTAGTTGCTTTGGT
>JACCDX010068010.1_pt1 | contig 16153 bp, 22 predicted proteins | sample 7449681 | NCBI WGS metagenome assembly JACCDX01 (sample SAMN15323450, study PRJNA562643) | freshwater metagenome | isolation source: river surface water | place: USA:Blue River Watershed | collected 2017-08-18 | reverse complement strand
CCAGAACGTCATCGTGCCGCCCATCGAGCGGCTGTACCAGGACAACCTGCGCTACGCCCAGGACCCGGACCTGATCGGCGATGTGAACATTGTGGCCAAGGGCGCGGCCAGCCTGGTGATCAAGGAAGCCGAAGCCATCCGCCGCCAGGAGTTCCTGACGCTGGTGCTCAACAGCCCGGTGGCTCAGCAGATCGTGGGCATGGACGGTGCGGCCGAGCTGCTGCGCGAGCAGGCACGCAACCTATCCGGCAACCCCGATCGCATCGTGCCCAACCGCCCGGTGCTCACGGCCATGCAGAACCTCCAGCAGCAGAACGCCATGCTCACGGAGCAGCTGGCCATGCTCACCGGTGCTATGCAGCAGGGTGGCGCCCCGGGCGCCCCCGGTATGACTCAAGGCCAGGCCCCGCGCAACATCCTCCCGGACGGCTCGCAAGTGGGCGGCCGTGAGGGTAACTTTATCTCCCCACGTCCGAACGGAGTCTGACATGAAAGGCATCACCGCCACCCCCCCCTTTGAGGGCTTCGTCGCGATGGCGCAGCACCTGCTGACCAACATCCGCCAGCAGCACTGGCGCACCCGCAGCTATGCAGCTCATGAAGCCCTGGGCGAGTTCTACGGCGGCCTGTCTGACAAGCTCGACGACCTGGTGGAGGCCAAGCAGGGCCGTGACGGCCTGATCGACGTGCCCGAGTTGCCGTTCCGCAAGGAGCAGGACCCGGTGATGTCGATCCGCACGATGCGCCGCTATATCGACGAGAACCGCATGCTGCTGTGCGGCCACTCTGAAATCCAGAACATCCTGGACGAGCTGGTGGCCAAAATGGACAAGGCTCTGTACAAACTTGAGAACTTGTCTTGACTGGGCATAAACCCAGTGGTATAAATTCGACATGAAGATTTTTGTGGGCCCAAAGCCCGATCGGCAGCACATACAAGCGCTTCTGCGCTGTAAGCAGCCGGAGATGGCAGCTCTGGTGGAGTTGTTCAAGGCCAGGCTGGAGGAGACCAAGTCTGCTCTGGTCGTGGCGGATGACTACCACCGCATCTGCAAACTCCAAGGTCGCGCGGAGGTCCTCGCGGATTTCCTCGAAGCGGTTGAGAAATCGCAAGAGGTTTTCGACCGGGTCAAATGATATACCAGGAGTTTTTAGTGCGCGTCTGTTCTTGCTGCAACCAAAACTTAGACGACTCCGCGTTTGTCAAGAAGGTTGTGCCTGACTCGGACGTGTGCAAACACTGTAGAGCGCGTCGTGCCAGGCGCGAATACAATGCGCGAAACTGGGAAAAAGTAACCTCGCATGCAAAAGCTATGTACGAAGCCAACAAGGCCCAGCGCATTGCCAACCAAGCGGCTTGGAAATTAGCTAACCCGGATAAAGTCAAGCAGTACCGACAGACGTCATATCGCCGCAACCCGCAGGCATGGAAGACCGCAGCCCGTAAGCGAGAGTTTGTGAAGGCACAGCGCACTCCGGCGTGGGACACAGAGTTGACTGAGTTGGTATTTGCAGAAGCCGTCGATTTACGGCTTGCCAGAGGTCTTGTGACTGGTGTTGTGTGGGAAATTGATCACGTAATTCCGTTGCAAGGTAAACGAGTCAGTGGACTGCATGTGTGGAATAATCTGCGCGTGATTCCACAGGCCATTAACCGTCGCAAGTTTAATTCTTACGACATTGTTTAACCCGAAGCAAACCATTATGTGTAAGGCAGACCGCAGTAGGAGCCCCAAACAGAGTTGGAGCCGAGAGGACAAAAAATGGCATTGCCAAAGCAAGTTGAAGCCCAGTTGAAGGAACTGGAACAGATCGAAAAGCAGCTGATGCAACCCGCTGAGCCCCCTGCAGAACCGCAGGACCCGCCGGCAGACCCTGCACCCGCAGAGCCCGTAGACCCGAAACCGGCTGACCCTGAGCCGAAACCTGCTGAACCAAAGCCAGCACCGACCGAGCCGGTCGCAGATGAGAAGTGGGAGCACAAGTACAAGACCCTCAAGGGTATGTACGACGCCGAAGTTCCTCGCCTGCACGCCGAGCTGCGCGAACTCAAGTCTCAGATGGAGCAACTCCGTCGGAGCGCCGAGAAACCGGCTGAGCCCGCGAAGCCCCAGCAACCGACGAAGTTGGTCACCGATGAAGATGTTGCAGCATTTGGCCAGGACCTGATTGAGGTCCAACGCAAAGTTGCACGCGAAGTCGCTGCTGAGTTGCGAGCTGAACTCGACGCCCTGAAAGCCGAGAACGCCACACTGCGAGAGCAAGTGGTCGCCACGGACAGCAAGGTCGGCGAGAGCACGTTCGACACCCGGCTGCACCGGCTGGTGCCGGACTTTGCTGAGATCAACGTCGATCCCAAGTGGATTGACTGGCTCAACGAGTTCGATCCCATCATCCGCGGCCCACGCAAACTCGTGGCCCAAGACGCGTTCAACCGAGGCGACGCCGAGGCGGTTGCAGACTACGTGAAGCTGTTCAAGCAGAGCATCGCTCCCGTAGAGCCCGCGAAGGACAAGGCCGATGAACTTGCACGTCAGATTCAGCCGACTCGAACTGCATCCACGTCTACCCCTGTGCCGAAAGGCAAGACGTACTCCACCGCCGACATCGACAGATTGTTCAAGCGCGTGGCGGACCTGGGTAACAAGGGTCAGCTCGATGAAGCACGCAAACTTGAAGCTGAAATCGACGCTGCATACATGGAAGGCCGGGTTACCGGTTGACCTTGTGAGCAGCTTGACGACCCAACCTGTTTTTTAAGGAGGCCAAAATGGCTGCTGTTTATCCCGTCCAGGCACCGTTCAACACGAACCCCTCGTACTCCGGTGCTTTCATTCCTACCCTGTGGTCCGGCAAACTGCTGGCCAAGTTCTACCAGAACACCATGCTGTCGGAGATCGCTAACACCGACTACGAAGGTGAACTGAAGAACCAGGGCGACACCATCCGCATTCGTCTGGCTCCGACGATCAGCATCAGCGACTACACCGCTGGTATGAACCTGAACTACGAAGTGCCCACCCCGATCTACCAGGACATGCAGGTCAACAAGGGTAAGTACTTCGGCGTGCAGGTCAACGACGTGCTGGCCTATCAGTCCGACATGAACCTGATGAACATGTTCACTGAAGACGCAGCCAAGCAGCTGAAGATTCAGATCGAGAACGAAGTGTTCTTCAACTCGTTCGTGACTGAAGGCCCCGTCGCTGCCAACCAGGGTGCTACCGCTGGCGCTATCTCTGCCGCCTACAACCTCGGTACCGACACTACCCCGATCGACCAGTCCAGCGCCGCCAACGTGCTGAACGCGATCCTGCGTATGTCGTCCGTGCTGGACGAGCAAAACGTGCCTGAAGACGGCCGTTGGCTGGTGATCAGCCCCTACGACCGCCACCTGCTGATGCAATCCAACATTGCACAGGCTTACTTCACTGGTGACCCGCAGTCCACCATCCGTACCGGCAAGATCGGTATGCTGGACCGCTTCACCGTGTACGTGAGCAACCTGCTGCCCCGTGGCGCTGCTGGCAAAGCCCTGGTTTCTGGTCTGACCGACACTGCCACTGGCGGTGCCGTCGCTAGCGCCAAGGCTCGTCGCACCATGATCGCTGGTACCAAGGCCGCTGTTTCGTTCGCCATGACCGTGAACAAGACCGAGCCGCTACGTAACCAGACCGACTTCGGCGACATCGTCCGTGGCCTGGCTGTGTATGGTCGCAAGACTGTCAAGCCGGAAGCCCTGGTCGTTGCCCAGGTGGGTTCCGCCAGCTGATGAACTGGGAGGGCTTCGGCCCTCCCGTTCTTCGTCCTTACCTTCAGGAGATTTGAAATGCCTAATGTGACCAACTTTTCCCGCGCCGTCGGCGGCTACGCTGCTGCTACGGCTGGTACGACCCAGACCCAAGCTGGCGCAACGGTTCTGACCGCTGCTGTCAACCTGGTGACCACTGGCAACGCCAGCGACGGCGTGATGCTGCCCGCCGGCCGCGGCGTGGGCGATGTCGTGTACATCGTCAACCAGTCGGCTGCTGCCCTGAACGTGTACCCCCAGACCGGTGGTGCCATCAACGGCGGTTCCGCCAACGCCGCCAAGGCTCTGGCTGCCAACATGTCTGGCGCCTACGTCAGCCTCGGTAGCGAGAACTGGGGCGCTGTCCTCAGCGCCTGATAGGTGGTACAGTAAAGGGGCCCTTCGGGGCCCCTTTCACTTTCGGAGAACCCAATGGATATGCTTACCCTTCTCGAACGCCTGAACGGCGAAATCTTGGCCAACAAGGCCCGTGCTGTGGTTGACGGCCAACTCGTCATCCTCGGCGTGATGGTCGGCCAGGACTGGGAATTCACGGAGAAAGGCCAGGAGCTGGCCAACCTGCACTCCAACCTAGTGGTTGAAGAAGCTGCTCCTGCAAAAACTCGCAAATCTCGCGCCCCTGCTGTAGAATCCGTGGAAGCCCCGGCCGCGCCTGCGTCCGAGCCTGAGATCGAAGTCTAAGGGCCGCCATGAAATCGTTTTCCGCGTTCTTCCCGCGCATCATGCCGTACCTGCCAGGGTGCTCCGAGCCCCTGGTAGCGCAGTCGCTGTTGAACGCGGCAATCGAATTCTGCGAAGCGACCAATACGCTGCGGCAAAACCTCGATCCGTTCAACACGGTGGTGGGCCAGGTTCAGTACGACTTGGACCCACCGTCTTCGCAGCACAACATTTGCCGTGTGATGTCGGTGGCCGTGGACGGCAAAGAGCTGTCCCCTGGCATGGCCGAGGTCATCCGCAACGACCTTCCCACACAGAATTCTCGCCCGCGCGGGTTCTACACTGACCGCACGGACTCCTCGTTTACCCTGATGTTGTCACCTCCGCCGGACGAGGTGTACCAGGTTGTGGTTGGTGTGGCACTGCGGCCAGCCATCACGGCTACGCAGCTTGAAGACGACCTGTACAACATCTGGATCGACCCCCTGGTCAATGGTGCGATTGCTCGGTGCATGATGATCCCGGATCAGCCGTTTACCAACTACGCCATGGCTCAGCAGCTCATGAAGACAGCTGAGGGGCAGACAACCAACTCCCGCATCGAGGGCAACTACGGCCTGATCCGTGGCTCCATGCGCGTGCGCAGCCGACCCTTTGCTACGAGGTAACGATGACAACCACTGCACAGTCAGTCATTCGCCGCGCGGCTGAGACCCTTCAGGACCTGGGCGCTGTGCGCTGGTCCACCGGCGAACTCGTGCGCTATCTCAATGACGGGCAGCGTGAGACGGTGATATACCGCCCGGACGCCACGGCGACCAACGCCGTGTTCTCATGCGCCGCTGGCGCGCGGCAGACCTTGCCCGCCACTGCATACCGGCTCCTGGATGTGACCACCAACGCCGCCGCTTCTAGCGCCCGGGGGGTTGTGCGCATCATCAACCGAAACCTGCTGGATCACCAGTTGCCCAACTGGCAGAACGAGACGCAGAGCATCAACGTCAAGCATCTGATGCTTGACCCGCTCGACCGCACCACCTTCTACGTCTATCCGCCTGCCACCAACCTGGCGCAGCTCAATGTGGTGTTTTCCAACCACCCTACGGACATCACCGAGCCTGCATCCGGCACCTACACGACCGTCACTGGCAACATTAGCCTCATGGATGAGCTGGCCAACGCGCTGTGCGATTACGTGCTGTACAGAGCCTTCGCCAAAGACGCCGAGCAGGCTGGTAATGCGGCCCGCGCGCAAGCCCACTATGCCATGTTTGCCAACGCCGTTGGCATCGAGCTAAAATCCGCTACCGGCGCGGCTCCGTCGCCTCGTGGCAACCCCAACCGTGCGGCCTAAGCCGCGAGTCAACAGGAGACTTAAATGTCCAAGTCCAATGCGTTTGAGAGCGACCTGCTGGGTCTGATCTTCAACGGAACCGCCATCGCCAACATTGCGGATAACGCCGGCACCAGCCCGCTGACCAATCTGTATCTGGCACTGCACACTGCAGACCCCGGCGAGGCCGGTGACCAGTCCACCAACGAGATCAGCTACACAGGCTACTCGCGGGTGGCGGTCGCACGTACCGCCGGCGGCTGGACAGTTACTGGCAACTCGGTGAGCCCGGTGGCGGCCATCGAATTCGGCGAGATGACCGGTGGCGCTGGTGGTACCGCCACGCACGCATCTATCGGTGTGTCGTCCGCTGGCGGCGGCAAGATTTTGTACTCGGGCTCGCTTACTCCTAGCGTGTCTGTGGCGCTGGGCGTCATCCCGCGTATCAAGAACACATCCACCATCACAGAGGACTGATCTCCTCCAGGTAGGTGCCCATGATCGACCTCAACTATGAGATTGGTTTAGCCGAACTAGCTCTGGTTGAGGTAGCTGGGGGCACACTGCTGCTTGAGTCTTCGCTCTCTGCACAGGGCGAGGCCACAACTACCTTGATCGCCTCGGCGCCGTCGCAGTCCCTATGGGATGCGTCTGGCGCGAGCACCACTAGCTTTCCAGCCGCTATTGTGCTGGACACTGGGGTCGATTCCACGGGCTCCGGTGTGTTCACCCCCGAGGTCGCTGCGCTGGTGCAGGCAGTCCTGGCCGCCAATGGCGCGGCCGTTGTAAATCTCGAATCCGACATGGACCCCGTTTTTGCCATGGTCGGTTCTGCATCTGTTGCATTTGCGACTGCGGCCCTAAGTTCAGCCGCGCTAGCTGCGTCCGGGGCATCAACCGTATCCATGGTTGGTGCAACTGTCCGGCCGATGCTTTTTACAGACGGCGGATACGCAACCACAACCCTCCTCGGCGCCGCATCTGCCAACACGGCTCTCACTGCTTCCGGCGCGACTGTCCTGAGTCTTGTGGGGGCAGCCTACGGCGCCTCGGCGTTTGCCAGCGCTGGTAGCGCAGCGGTTGATTGGCGTTTCGCTGGTGTGAGTCTCGCCACGGTCTCCGCTGGTGGCTCCGCCGCTACCTCGTTCAATTTTGGCGGCGTTGTGGCGTCCTTGCTCACCGCACAGGGTACCGCCGTGGTGGCTGGCACTGCGGGGGCTACCACGTCCTCTGCGTTCTCTGCGGTGGGCGGCTGCACGCTGGTCTTGGCTGGTGACTTGTACTATGATTCCTTGCCCCGGGCGTGGGATTACGTCATCAGGCCGTTCGAGCTGCGCGGCGTCGCGCGGCCTTCCGAAATTCGCGGGATTCCCCGGCCCTACGAGCAGCGCAGCGCCGTGCGGCCAGCGGAAGATCGGGACGTTCTCTACAGTTAAGGTGGAATCATGATTCTGGCTACCTACGAAAAACAGCCGTCCGAGGTCAAGGACTACGACATCGACTATGCCGAGTGGCTGACTCCAGCGCAGGATACGATCGACGACATCACTGCGACTATCTCCAGTGCTACGGAGGCTGTACCTACGCTAGTGGTCGACTCTGTGCAGAACACGCTGACCACCGGCAAGATATGGATTTCCGGCGGTACGTCTGACACTAAATACAAGGTTACAGTGCTTATGACGACCAACGGCGGCCGGATTGATGAATCCGAGTTGATCTTTCACGTGAAGGACCGCTGATCATGGCGCAAAAGTTCGCTAACGCCGCGCGGGCGTACCTGTCAGCAGGTATCAGCGACGTCGCCACGACCGTCACAATCACGGCTGGAGGAGCGCTGTTCCCAGAAATCACTGGTTCGGATTTCAGCCGCGCCGTGCTGCAGGATGAGGCCGGGATTGAGATCGTGCTGATCACCGCCCATACGGCGGCCAGCAACAGCTTCACGGTAACCCGCGGACAGGAAGGCACGACCGCTCGTGCGTTTTCTGCCGGCGCCGTGTTCGGTTTGCGCATGACGGCTGCTGATGGGGACACGTTCGCAGGCATGCTGCCTCGCGCCGGCGGCGTGATGACGGGGGCGATCACTGCACTCAAGGAAACGCGCGTAGCTGCGCCTGCCAATGACTTCGACTTGTCCACGGCCAACTACTTCACCAAGACCATTAGCGGGGTGACTTCGCTTACAGTGAGCAACGTGCCCGCTTCAGGCACAACTGCGAGCTTCATCCTTGATTTAACCAATGGCGGAAGCGCTGCGATTACGTGGTGGACAGGCGTAAAGTGGGCGGGTGGAGCACCTCCGGCGCTGACCAGCGCTGGTAGGGATGTTCTAGGGTTTTTTACGCACGATGGTGGTACCACATGGACCGGTTTACTGCTCGGATTGGACGTTAAATGAGTTCACGCGATCTAATTATGGCGGCCGCTGGCTCGACGCCCGCTGGATGGGATTTATCCGAGGCCACATTTGAAGGTGCTCTGCCGTATTTTTGGGTAGGAGGGCAAGAAACGGAACCTCTAAGCGTTCAGTTCAGCACCGATGGAACTAAGATGTATGTCTTAGGCTCAGTATTCGATCGCGTCTACCAGTACACCCTTAGCACCGCTTGGGACATCAGCACTGTTACGTATTCAGGCCTATCGCTGTCGGTATTCGCGCAGGATAGCGTTCCAAACAGCGTTCAGTTCAGTGGTGATGGAACTATGATGTTTATTATAGGGCAAGCCACTGATAATGTTTTTCAGTACACCCTTAGCACCGCTTGGGACATCAGCACTGCTAGCTACGCAAGCAAGAGTTTTAACACTACGGCGCAGGATGGTGCACCGGTAGAACTGTTTTTTAAGCCCGACGGCACTGCGATGTATATTTTGGGGGACGTTAACAACACGGTCTTTCAGTACACCCTCGGAACCGCTTGGGATATCAGCACTGCTAGCTACGCAAGCAAAAGTTTCAGCGTCGCAGCACTAGAAACTAGCCCGCACGGCTTGTATTTCAAGCCTGACGGCACTGTAATGTATGTAGTAGGTGAGTCTAGAGATAATGTTTTGCAGTACACCCTTAGCACTGCGTGGGATGTTAGCACCGCAAGTTATTCCGGCAAAAGCTGGGCCGTCAATCTACAAGACGGCCGCCCCACCGGTGTCGCGTTTAGGTCTGATGGCACAAGCATGTATGTTATTGCCGCGGTTACTGATGTGGTTTATCAGTATCCTTTGTCAGTCGCCTGGGACATCTCCACAGCCAGTTTCGCACCACAAGGTCCATCTTACTTTTACGTACGCTACGGCGACCCTTTTCCTACCGACGTAGCGTTTAATGATGATGGAACGAAAATGTACGTTTTGGGGGATGGCTTCGATGTGGTACACCAGTACACGCTAGGTATCGCGTGGGATATAAGCACAGCATTCGCGACCGGCAAGCTCTGTGTTGTGTCTGCCCAGGATCAAAACCCGAACGGATTATGCTTTAAACCGGATGGCACGGCTATGTACGTTGTCGGCGGAGTTTCTGACTCCATCTACCAGTACACCCTTACCACCGCTTGGGATATAAGCACGGCCAAATATGCGAATCTGAGCTTTAGTATTGCAGCACAAGAAGGGAATGCTCAGGGCGTGCAGCTTAGCACAGACGGAACCAAAATGTATATTCTGGGGACTACTAACGATACCGTCTACCAATACACCCTTAGCACCGCTTGGGACATCAGCACTGCTAGCTACGCAAGCAAGAGTTTCAGCGTTGCTATACGCGATGGTACCCCATATGGGCTGGCGTTTAAACCTGACGGGTCACGCATGTATATGGTGGGCATTGCTACCGACTCTGTTTACCAGTTCACCCTCAACGCTCCTTGGGATGTTAGCACTGCGGTATTTGCGTTTGCTTTTTCCGTAGCTGGACAAGACACCCAGGCGCACGGCTTGTATTTCAAGCCTGACGGCACTGTAATGTATGTAATCGGATCAGCTAATGGGTATTGCTATCAATATGGACTCGGCGTTGCTTGGTCCATAAACACCGCTAGCTATACAAGCAAACGCGCGCGGGTCGCTATGCCGGATACGGCCCTTAGTGGGATAGCGCTTAGTTCAGACGGTACTGCTATGTTTATAGTAGGTAGTGGGAGCGACGCGGTTTACCAATACACCCTTAGCACCGCTTGGGACATTGGCTCTGCGTATTTTTTATGCAGGTCTGTGTCTATAGCGTCTCAAGAGACAACACCCACTGCGTTTGCGTTCAGCACCGATGGAACCAAGATGTATGTTGTGGGCACTACTAACGATACCGTCTACCAGTACACCCTTAGCACCGCTTGGGACATCAGCATTGTTACGTATTCAGGCCTATCGCTGTCGATAACCGCGCGGGATACGCAACCTGCTGGTCTGTACTTAAGTTCTGATGGTCTTCGGCTGTATGTATTGGGAGGCACTACTATGGCTGTGTACCAGTACACGCTTGGTACCGCCTGGAGTATCAACACAGCGGTTTATCAGGGGCGGTCCGTAAGCATTCGCGCGGAGACTGCTACCCCCTCGGGAATTTTGTTCAACCCAGCCGGCACGAAGATGTACATTACTGGGGCCAACTCTAGTCCGGTATGGCAGTACACGCTACCATCGGCGTGGACGCTACCTGTTGCGCCAACATTTATTAGTGTCTCTGCGCGTGATGCAACCCCGCAGGATGTGCGATTCAACCCTGATGGTACTGTGATGTATATTGTGGGAAGTGCCACCGATGCAGTCTATCAATTCACTCTTAGCACCGCTTGGGATGTCACTACTGCGGTGTACGCAAGCAAGAGTTTTAGCGTTGCTACGCAGGACTCCACCCCTTCGGCGTTGTTCTTCAGCTCAGACGGCACAATTATGTTTGTGCTTGGCGCCAATAACTGGGTCGTATACCAGTACACCCTTAGCACCGCTTGGGACATCAGCACTGCTAGCTACGCAAGCAAGAGTTTTAACGTTGGGTCGCAGACATTTTCTCCGTACGGGCTATTTTTTAGCACTGATGGCACATATATGTACGTTGGCGGGAGTCGGGTTTTCTGGTATACGCTCAGTACCGCATGGGATATAAGCACGGCGGCCTACACAGGCAGTAGTTTTATACCACCTGCCCCGCCTGAAATTGTGGGCACACAGGCCTTTGCAGTTTCTTTTAGTCCTACCGGTACAACGATGTTTATCGGTTCTCCTGGAAACGATTTTATTGCTCAGTACACCTTGAGTACCGCTTGGAATGTCACTACTGCGGTTTACGCGAACAGACGATTGGCTGTTGCTACGCAGGATACCGAACTCTCTGGATTGACATTTAGCTCTGACGGCACGAAGATGTTTATGAGTGGTTCTACCAACGATCGCGTGTGGCAATTCAGTCTTGATTCCCCGTGGGAGCTAAATGATTACAGTCTTGTTCAGTATTCTGCGCAACCGCTGGACCGCGCTATAAGTGATTTAGCCGCCCGTCCTGACGGAACTCGACTTTATCTCCTCGGCGATACCCTAGACACTGTATATCAGATATCTATGTGAGGTCCACACACCATGGTTTACGCAAAAATTGAAGCTGGCGCGATCGTGCAATATCCGTGCAATCTCGGCGATATTCGCGCTGCGCATCCGGACGTTAGCATTCCGGCAGGCGGTGCGGAGTCGCTAGGTTATGTGAAGGTGCAGCAATTATCTCCTGCGTTTGATCCTGTCACGCAGCGCCCCACTGAACAGTATCCAGTACTGGTTAATGGTGTTTGGACTCAGCAGTGGAGGATTGACCAGCTGCCCGAGCAACAAGCGGCGGCAAACCAGCGCGCCATTCGCGACGACTTGCTGCGCGTTGAGATTGACACGATCAATGCCGTTCGGTGGGCTGCCATGACGCCGGAGCAGCAAGCGGCCGCTACTGCCCGCAGACAGTTTTTGTTGGATGTACCTCAGCAGCCAGGATTCCCTTGGGTGGTAGTGTGGCAGGTTTAGTTGGAGTAACGCATGACAGAGCATGAGATGGTCACCAAAACGGAGGCAAGATTGAATACACACGAGCAGTTGTGCGCTGAGCGTTATGCCAGGATCGACCATTCGCTGGCCGCTGGTGACAAGCGCATGACCAAGATAGAATATCTCCTGTACGCCGTGATGGCGGCTGTACTGCTGGGCCCGGGCGTCGCGGCCGATTTTGTAAAGAAGCTCTTCGGGCTATGAAGGACTGGGCCGTAGCTTTCCTGGCTGCGGTCTGTCTGGTCGGACTGAGCGTTTGGTGCATCAAGGAAATCATCTTGTTGTACAGGGGGTTCCTATGATTGATCCAATTTCAGCGTTCGCAGCAGTTCAGTCCGCTGTCAAGATGATCAAGAAAGCGTCGGCTGCGGTCGACGACGTGGCCAGTCTCGGCCCGCTGATCGGCAAGTACTTCGATGCCAAGCACGAGGCCACCAAGGCGGTGCGCGAGTCCAAGAAGGCTGGCGGCTCCAACATGGGTAAGGCCATCGAGATCGAGCTTGCTCTGAAATCCCAGCGTGACTTCGAGGAGCAGCTCAAGGGCTTGTTCTTCTCGTCCAATAACATGGACATCTGGAACAACATCATGCAGCGCGTCGCTGAGATGGATGCTGAAGATCGCCTAGAAGCTGACAGAGAAAAAACCCGCATCAGAAACGCCAAGCGCAGGCAAGAGCAGCTCAACGAGTACTTTTTGGCCGTGGGTATTCTGGTTGTCGTGTTGGTCGTGTTTGCGTGGGGGCTGATCGAGTTCTTCGCGTACTGCCAGAGCGAAAGATGCGGGCGGTGATGTGTGGGCCGAGTTCATCGCGAACTTTGCCAAGTGGCTGCAGATCGTGTGCTACCTCGCGCTGGTGGGTGTCGCGTTTGATTTCCTGCAGTACCTGCCGCCCGACCTTGCAAATCGGCTGATTGAAGCCGCACTGGGGAGACTTGGAATATGAGGTTCGCACTTTTCGCACTGCTGCTCCTCGCCGGCTGCGAGGACCGGTACCGGTACTTCTGCCAGGACCCGAACCACTTCCACGCCAAGCAGTGCCAGAAGCCCTATTGCCAGTTCACGCAGCAGTGCCCAGAATACCTTGTCGCCCCCATCCTGGAGAAACAGACCAATGTTCAAGCGCAAGAATCAGCCTCCGCAGCCGCGTCTAACCGCTGACGAGTACGAGCTTCGCATCTGGGGCGCAGTGGTCATCATTGTGCTGCTGGTGTTTGCTGGCATCACAGCGGCTATGCTGTATTCCGTGATCTTTGTGACGCAGCCCATCAAGACGATGGCGCCGATTGACCAAGCGTTTACCAAGATGCTCAACGACATCGTGCTGCTCATAGTGGGCGGCATCGGCGGCATCATGACCATGCGCGGTACCAAGCGCGCAGCAAATCACCTGGCCAACCAATCTCCTGGCGGCTACCCCTCTGCGCCGACCACGGCTCCGCACTGTGGCTATCAGCAGCCCTATGCGCCCGCACCCCAGCCGGCCCCTTCTGGCATGCCCGACTTCAACTGGATGGGGTTCAAAAACCCGGAGCTGGACGAGTCGTGGACCCCCGGCCCGCCGCCGGCGACGCCCCCAGACTTCATCGACCCAGAAGCCGAACAGCTCGCTTACGAGCGCCTGGCCGCACGGAGCGAAGCGTGAATAAGTACCTCATCGGCGCCGCCGTAGGGCTGCTTGTGCTGGCAGGGCTGTATCGCTATGGGTACCATGTCGGCTGGTCTGATCGCGATGCCGAGATGCAGGCCGAGATCGCTCGCAAAAACGAGGAAGCCCGGGCCATAGAGCAGAAGCTCACCGAGCAGCTTGCCGCCAACGCAACCAAACTCCAGGAGGCCAACCATGCCATCAACCAAAAGTCTTCTGCTCTTGAGCGCGCTATCCGTGCTGGCCGGGTGCGCCTCCCCGCCCCCAGTTGTGTACAAGCCACCACAAGTGCCGCCGCTGCCCCCGCAAATCAAGAAGATGGAAGCGAATCTGACCGACAGACTCTCCTCCTTATTGCTCAGATCGCAGCAGACGGCGACCGAGCCATCAACCAGCTCAACGCCTGCATCGACGCCTACAACGAAGTGAGGGAGGCCCTGAATGGTCAACGCTGAGCAACTGCAAAAACTGCACATCGGCCTTGAGTGGGTGCCTGCGCTCAACGAGGCGTTCACCCGCTGGGGCATCGTCACGCCGCAACAGCAGGCGGCGTTCATCGGGCAATGTGGCCACGAGTGTGGCAACTTCAAGGTGCTCGAAGAAAACCTGAACTACCGCGCCGAGACCCTGATGCGCCTGTGGCCAAAGCGGTTTCCCACCCGCGAGATCGCCGATCAGTACGCCCGCAACCCCAAGAAGATCGCCAACATGGTCTACGCCAACCGCATGGGCAACCGCGATGAGGCCTCTGGCGACGGCTGGCGCTTTCGAGGCCGTGGGTGCATCCAGCTCACCGGCTCGACCAACTATTTCCACGCCGGCAAAGCCCTGGGCATTGACCTGTGGGCCGACCCTGACCTGGTTGCCACGCCGCAGTACGCCGCGCTGACCGCCGGCTGGTTCTGGAACACCCACAAACTCAACGCCCTGGCGGATGTGTCCAACTGGGTGGCCCTGACCAAAAAGATCAACGGTGGCACAATCGGGCTGGACGACCGCGTCAAGCACATCAACCACGCACTGGCCGTTCTGAGCTGAGCTGGGTACAATCGCCAGAACCCGAGGACCCTTAGCTATGGCCGTTCTTCAGATCAAGACATTCGGCGGCATCTCGCCCAAGGTGCCAGCACGTTATTTGCAGGATAGCCAGGCCCAGGTCGCTCTCAACAGCCCGGTGTTCTCTGGGTCTCTGCAGCCGCTCAATAATGTGAGCGCTGCCGTCCTGACACTGACCAAGACAGGTGTCCCGCAGACCATCTACCGCTTTGGCCAGGACTCCACTTCGGAGACCAACTACTGGTTCCACTGGCCATCTGACGTAGATGTCTGCCGCAGCCAGGTCACTGGGGACACTTCCGAGTGGACGTTCTACACCGGCGACGGCGCGCCGAAGGCGACTTACAGCCAACTTGCACTGGCCGGTGCCGGGTATCCGTTCACGTCTCGCCCGCTGGGCCTGCCTGCTCCGGCTACCGCGCTCACGGCCACGGCGTCGACTTTCACGCCAGACACGTACTCCGCCGAGGTGCTGCTTACCAGCACCATGATCTCGCAGCTGACGACCACCTACGGCATTGACGTTGGCATCGTCGAGAACACATACACTACTGTATCTCTGTCCAGTCCTATTACGGCCTCCTCGGTGGCCACGGCTATCAATGCTGTGGCTGACATCAACGCCGCCGTGTCAGGAACTGGTGTACTGGTCAAAAGTGACGCTACTGGTGACACAGCCAAGTTGTTCGTGCGCTACCGCACCGGCACAACCACCGATACCAGTGGGACATTCACCTACCTGGGCGGAACCCTTTCCGCTACAGGTACTTCGGGCACTTCACCTCGTGTGGTAATCACAGACTCGGAGATTGGCTCTGTCAGCACGGGCAACATCATCCAGATTTTTACCAGCGCTGGGACTATAAGCGCCACCGCCGCGAGCAGCTCGTACAGCGCTGCCGCCTTTGCTTCTCTGCTCTCGACAGCTGCTGGTGCTACGCTGTCGGTAACGGCATACGGTAGCTGTGTTGTGATCGACCCGGGTGCATCTCCGCTGTCGTTCATCGTCTATCAGCGTACAAACGAGGCGGGTGACGGTAACCCCATCAGCAGCTACGCCTCTGAGAATCCGGCTCCGGCGTCTGTCATTGTGACCCAGGGCGTGGTCGACCTGTTGGAAAACAACTACCTGTCGCTGACTGTCAACGGAACAGAAACCAGGATACCAATCCCAGCCACGTTCACAGTGGGTGGAATGACGATCGTTGACTCATACGGTGCTACGGCCACTGTCTACGGCTCCGTCGAGCCCTTCGCAATCATCTCCACCAATTCCGTTGGCTCGCAGTCCTCGCTCACGCTGAAGATCGGCAGCTACCCCTCTGTAGGGCAATACGCCGAATTCACTGCCACTGGTGTCACAGAAACGCCTGAAGTTCCCGAGACGCGCGTGTACGCCTGGACCTGGGTCAACAAGGAAGCCGGCTTTGAGTTCGAGTCGGCGCCGTCCCCGGCGTCTGCATCCGTGGATGTTCGAGTTGACCAGACTGTTACGTTGTCTGGCCGCGAAGCTATCCCGCCGGGCTACCTCGTGACGCACTGGCGCCTATACCGCGCCGTGTCAGGCACGTACCTGTTTGTCACCGAACAGCTGGTCTCGCAGACCACGTTCATCGACACCGT
>JACCDX010419961.1_pt1 | contig 16155 bp, 19 predicted proteins | sample 7449681 | NCBI WGS metagenome assembly JACCDX01 (sample SAMN15323450, study PRJNA562643) | freshwater metagenome | isolation source: river surface water | place: USA:Blue River Watershed | collected 2017-08-18 | reverse complement strand
GGGTGCTGTCCCAATAGATGTCTGCTATAGAGTGAGTTGCCAATAATGGCGTCAAGTCTACCCTATATGCGTCAAGCAGGTCAGTTCTGTCAAATATTATCTCTGCACCTGAAAGAGTCGCAGATATGGTGTAATAGTTTGAGTAAGTTCCGACAGGAAGGTTTGTGAGTCCTGAACCATCACCATAAAAATATGGGGCTGTTATAGTCCCTGTTGATACAATGTCATCCTGTACATCAATAGTCCCAGTAGATGAGACGATAGGTCCGTTCAATGATACCTGGTTGTCAAACCCTACTGCTGCTGTGAACTGGGCTGGGTTGGAAACTGTTCCACCATTCCAGTTGGCAACAATACCTGTAAGCGCAGACCCATCGCCTGCAAATATACCACCTACAAAAGTGGATGCGTATATTGTGTCTCCGTATATCTCGGATGCAGTTATTCCATTTGCTGAAAAGGTAGGCGCATATACAGGGCCTCCATAAGTTCCACCTGATATAGGGACATAGTCTCCTATGAAAGAGTAAGAACCACCAGTTCCAGTTATCTCAACTATTCCTGCGATGCCCCTGAACCAAGCTCTGTTGTCGCTGATGTTATAGAAGGTCTCCCCAACATATAGGTCGGTAGGAAGCCAAGTTCCATCAGTATGGTCGCCCGAGAGCGGTATAGTAGGCACCTCTCCTGGAAAGGTGCTGTATTTGGTTATTATCCTTATATCTTCTGTTGTTCCGCAGCTCATTCTTGCTTCGTTGTTTTTTCTATCATAAATATAACAGGAAGGGGGTGTGTTTTTCTACTCGAAGGAACGTAGTTCCACGAGAGTTCCACTACTCGAACTTACCCACTCCTCTTGGCACTGGCATCTTGTTGACACCTGAGCTGTCCTGTCCACCTATGAATATGCCATCAGCATCCACAGAGTTTATACCACCTCTCTTTTTTGGTGCGTGGTTCAGCACCGCGTTGGCGCCTCCTCTGTATACCTTTGGCGTAGGTCTCACCTGTCCTTCCTTTGTAACAACTCCGTTTATGATGCTTATGTTGCTTTCCTGAACGACCTGGTTGCTTCCGAACACCTGAACATTCTCAACCCCAGCCACAACTACGTTGTTGTCTCCAACCACGCTGATGCTTCTTGCGTTGGCACCGATGACGTTCCTATCACCCTGTATCCTTACTCCTGTCGCAGTAGGGGCAACATAGTTTCCTCTACCTGATACGCTTGCGCTGGTCTGGTTCGAGAATATGTTCTCATTTGCATCAATGACATTGTTTGCCTCCCAGTTGTTTCTTGGTGTTATGTCTGCCCAAGGCGTGTCCGACCATCTTGTTCTCACGACAGTGTTTGTAGTAGTCCCGCTCCATATCGTATATGTGACAGGAGTGGTATTCCTTCTCCAAGGTCTGTCATCACCGATACCTGACTCTTCCCATGGTCTTACACCACCGTCTATCCATCCACCATTCCAAGGGTCTGGCCAGTCAGGTTTTGGAGTTGGCCAAGGAGTTGGTATAGGCGTTGGCTTTGGAGTTGGAACTGGTGGTGGGTTGTTCCCAGGTATAGTCCCATCTCCTGTGCTTGGTGATGAGTCCGATACAACTCCGACAGGAAGGAATGTCTGTGTGTTCTTTGCCCTGAAAAGTTCCACCTTTGCCCTTCCTGTGAAAGGGTTGTGTGTTATCTTGTTTATCCTGTAATGGACGTTGTTCATCTGTATTGTGTCCCTGATGTCAAGCTTTCTCATATCCTCTATGGTGAGTATGACATCACAAGTCAGCAAGTGAGAGTTCTTATCTGTTATCTCATCTATGTGGCTTGCCCAGAACATGTTGAATAGAGTGTTGGTAGTCAATGAAGTCCAAGAGAAGTAGTATCTCTTTGCGAGTCCCCAGTTCAAGTCCCATCTTGGCGTAGTAGGACTATCGATGTGCCCAGCATAAGGATAGTGTGTCATAGAAAGACCTGTCCCTGGGTTTGCTGCATATATGTTCTTGATATACCAAGTGCTTGTAGGTATAAGCCCACCATAGAAAAGTATTCTCATCTTTGGCTTTTGATAGACCCTGATGTCCTTTTCTATCTTTGTGAAAGATGTCATGAACTTACCCTCATCCCTTACATTGACAAGCGGGCTGGCCGCGAACTTCAGCGCTATGTCATTCTCATCTTCTATGAAGTCGCTATCCACCTCAAAGTTCTTATCACCATATGACTTACCATATTCATCTGTATAGTCTTTGTTCTCATGTGTGTCATCTGTGTCATATGTGAAGTTCCAATACTTTGCAGAAAGGTCATAAAGAGGTTCTATCTTCAGCTCTGCATCATTGTCCAGCCTTGGAGTCCAGTCTGCTATGACCTGCTGTGCCCTGCTTGTGTAGAACTTGTCTCTTGGCTCTATCAAGAAAGAACCATCAGGTCTTGCTTGCCAGTACAGACAGAACATAGTGTTTATCTGCTTGATAAACTCAATAGCCTTCATATCAGGAAGGAAGTCATTCATATGCAGTTCATCACCATCTGTTACGGTCGTATCCGCGAGCGCCAGCGTTGCATGAGAACCTCTCTTTGGGTTATAGGCACCGCTCTGTTCTACCGAGCTGATATACACTCTCCATTCCATGTTCTTTTCGGAATAGAATGAGTTATCAAAACCATCATATGTCTTATAGTCCCAGTCGGATGTCGTAGTGGAAAAGGATACTGTGAAGTAGTATGTCTCACCCACTGCCATATAGACCCCTTTCAGGTTTGGACTTGCTTCTGCATAAAGAGTGATGTCTCCTGCAACAGAAGTCCTGTACTTGTCCTCTGGTATCAAGAACTCTCCTGTATAAGATGCGACGACCGTTCCACTTGCTCCTTTCCTGATGTCGACCCTATATGGGATGTTCCTACCCCCGTGTATCTTATATGAGCTGTCAAGCGTGAATGCGTTCCATCTCTTGTTGGTGATGTCAAGCCTCAATATGATGTTGGAAGTAAGGTTGTATTTTCCACCATTCTTTATAGTGAACACTCCTGTTGCAGGGTTGTATAGGTTGTTGACATCAACAGAAGGCGATGTGGTGTCATTTGGGAACTTGATGGTATAAGGCCCGTAAGACTTTCCGGTGCTGGTTGGGAACTTTGCAACAAGAGTCGCCAATGGCGGGTTGACAAAGCGAACAAATGCGCCCCTCTGTGCTATCTGCTCTTGTGTGAGCTGTACAGAAGTGTTCCCTGCATCAAGCTTGGAATATGAAGGTATTATCAGCCTTCGGAAGTATTCACTCTCCAAGAACTCGCTGGTGTATGTGATACCCTGACTTTTCAGTATCTTATCAAAGATGGTCTTCACATAGAATGCTGGCTTGAAGTCGCTTGTCTTCCAGTTTGTAGTATCTGCTTGTCCTGCCCAGTGCATAGGATATACATATCCATATCCAAGAGTGAAGCCTCTCAGCTGTCTGTTGACATATATCCCTGGTCGGAACAGACCGTATCTTATTATCTCACTGGCAAATGATGGATAAGGGTATGGTGCTGAAAGTGGGTCGCTTGCATTGATAGGCCCCCAAGACTGCGCCACTATCCTGTTTGTTAGCGGGTGGTCAAACTCGCTCATATCAACAATGTCGCTCACATCAAGGTCGGATATGTCGGAAAAGAAAGACCCAAGCTTTGAGTATATCGTAACCTCATAAGAAACAGGAACTCCTCTTCTTTTGTTTATGGCATTGACCTGAAGGTATCCAGTGAAGTAGACATTCCCATCCACATACACCTGCGCGTCCATCTTCTTGTTTGGGTCAAAGGCATAGCTCTCAAACCCCTGTTCTGCGATGTGCTGGAACGTCTGGTTGTTCCTCTTTGTGGCAGGGAGCTCAAATGTCTGTATGTAGTCGGTGGCGCGCTTCTCTGGCTCGCGTATGTCCGCTATCTGCAATATGGTGTTTATGGTCGTGTCATCCGACGTATCAAGGACACCATCAGTGTAGTATCCTTCTGTAAGCTTCTGTCTTACTCTTATTTCTATTCTTCCTGCCATCTCTGTCGTATTTTATTAGCTTCTGTTGTAGAAGTATCCACCGCCAAGGTTAGTTCCTCTCTGTATGTTTCTTGGGTTTGACCTTCTCACTTTGAGAGTAAGGGACTTCAGTCCGCCTTGGTCTCCAAAGTTCATCTTGTTCATCACCTCTATCTCGGAGTCAAGCACCGAAACTGGGAACACCTGGTCTACCGTTCCAAAGTCTGTCACGACATCTCTGTCTATGATATAGACTTCAGGACTTTCATAGACCCATAGTATCCAGTCTATCTCTGCCTGCGTAAGCCAGTCAGTTCTCAATGTCATATCCTGTTCGCTGTCTGTAGAGTATGTTGTAAGTCCCTTCTGTCCTTCAGTATAAGTATATTTGTTTGACTGTACGCTTCTCAATGTTCTCCTGAACTGCGACCTGCTTATGTTCCTTGTTATGTCAGTCCTCAATGTGAAGTCGGCATACTCAGCGCCACCCAGGTCGTTCATCCAAACAAGAGTGTATCTCTTATATCTCGGAGAGCAAGGGCAGTCTATCTTGACAGTCCATTTCTCGCCTACTTGAGAGAAGAACTGATATGGTGTCGTTATCGTAGTCAGTGTCGACTTTGTCCCATAAGGCGCAAATGTATATTCTGTTATCGTAGTTCCCCATTCCGAAGAGAAGCCAAAGTCCTTCAGGTTCTGCGGGCCAACACCTGCTTCATATACAGCTGACATTGCAGTCGGTGGCGTTCCAGCAGTCTGGTATAGGTTGAACCCAAGCGAGCCCATCACTATTCTCTGCGTCATCGTAAGACTCCAAGGATGTGTTGCATTGGCGTTCATAGATGATGTGTACAGCTTTGTAAGGACTATGGTCGTAGTGTTAGTTCCAGCGCTGTAGGAAGAAAAAACCACCCTGACAGAAGTATCTGTGTTAGTAGACCATAACCCACTTGTGAGTCTCCAAGAGACAAGTGTCAGGTAAGTCCCTGTAGTCCATTGTCCAGTGAGGTCTCCTACTGCTTTTATGGCAGTCAGTCCAGTATATTTGGCAGCCACAGTAGAGCCATTTGCAATGCTCGTGGAAGTGGTGAAGGTTATCGGCGGGTATATCAAGCTTGACTTTCCTTCTATGATGAGTCCATGCATATTGAAGCTCTGTCCGCTCCATAGGTTGTTTGGATAGCTTACCGTAACGTTCTTGTTCCCAAGATATGACATAGTGAAATAGTCATCAGCACACAGCTTGATGTCCTTTCTCGGCCTTCTTGTAAGGAACTTCCTTGTTGTATCTTCCCATAAGAAAGACCAAGGCGTAGGCTTGAACGAAAGTTCTGTACCATATTGGAACGCAGCATTCCACGCGATGGCGCTGTCATTTCCAGTGTTGAACAGGTTTCTCTTCACTGCGTTGTTGGCTGGGAAGATGTGTATCGTGTTCCCTGATATGTCAGTTTGGAAAGGGATAGTGGTCTTTATAGTCCATTGCGGCGCAGAACCAACTACGGTCTTCTCAACAGAAAGAGCCTTCCATTGAGACCCAGTCAAGAACCTTGTTTGGTCTGCATCTGTATCAGGCCAAGATGTGAACGTATCACCGCTTGACATATATGGGTCTATCGTAGTAGTCCATTTGTAGTAAGTAAGTCCATCAGTCCCGATGTATGTGGATATGCCTGTTACCCAAAAACCTTGCAGTGCATATGCATTTGTAAGGTTGACACCTGAAACATATGAAGCCCCTTCCGGAGTTACATAGTAAGTCCCTGATGGCGCAAAACGAACCTTCCATGCCTTGTTCCAAGCAGCATATGATGTTCCCTGTATAAGGATAGATGACTTGCTCAAGTCAGTAGGATAGATGACAGCACCTTGCAATGTGAACGTCGGAAAGCTACCTACTATGTTCCTGACATCTGTTATCCTGGAGCTTCTCGAATACTCTTCTCCAAATGCGACATAGTATGACCTCCAAGCGCGGAACATGCTACTCTGTCCTCTTGCTTTCCAGCTCATATCAAAGGAGATGTAGTTCTCTACTATCTGTCCCACATCGAACACTCCCAACGAGTCATATGCAACATCAGGGTTGTGCCTGAGCTCACCTATCTTTGTTCCTGTCCCATTCAGCGCGTCTGCTTGGTCTCCAAGATATACTTCTGCGATATACCTGAAAGATGAGGAGTATTTTCTGTCGCTATCTACCACGAACGGAAGACCGTTATAGACAGGGTTGTATTTTGTTTGTAGACCGTCATATGGTCTGCTCTTGACAGTTATCATTTGCTTATCTCATTTTTTATCATTTTGTCTATGTCATCCTTGAACGCACCATATACGAGTCCCTCAAAGTCTTTCATTATCTTCTGCAGGTCAAGGTTCTTTGCAAGCGGGTCTGTGAAGTGAAGTCCCTTTGGTCTTGTGTACAGAGCCATTGTCTGTCCTGTCGACTTGCTTGTCGCCTTTCCCATCCTGCTGGAATAGAACCCAGCTTTCTTTATCTTCATCATAATAGGCCAGACAGCGCTGTAAGGAAGTCCCTTCAGCTTGACCCATCTCTCTATGTCCTTCTTCGGTGGGAACTTTCCTGGGTTTCTTCCCTGGTCTACCCATTTCCCATAGTCTGCGTATTCTATTGCGAGAGTCCATACGCCATTGTCAACATAGACATCGTAGTCTATGGAGCGGAGCAGGTTTCCAGACGCGACAGCAGGACGGCCAAGGTATCCTCTTTGGACAATGGCTTTCATCTCTCCTGTTATCTGCGCTCCTATCTCTTCAAGGCGCTTGTATATGTTCTCGTTACTCATAGTCGCAGTTCGCGTTGTTCATATCTGTTATCAGTCGCAGGTCAGCATACCACCCAGTGTTGTAGTCGACGAACCTGTGCGAGAAAGGAAGACAGATAGGTCTGTCTGCCAGCTGATAGTCAGTGTCATCATATCGGAACTCTTTGATGATGTCAATGAGAGTCCTCAGCGTGTCGGAAAGTATATCCTTCTGTTTGCTGTCATCTGTGTCATCGATGTCAAATACGAGAACCCTGAACACGTATATCAGGTCATTCTCTCCTACTTCTACTTGTTGCGGGACTACCCAGCAAATAGGATAGTCAGGGCTTGTAGGCCCATCTGTGTCTATCTGTTCTATCTCACCAGCTCCGAACCTTTTGATGAACGGGTTCGCGAGCGCTATCTTTTCCAGTTTGTCAATGACTTGGTTGTATGTAAGGCTCATATCTCTTTCTTATTTTTCAGGCTGGGTCTCTTTTATGTAGGCCAGCCAGGTGAAGCACTCCAAGACCGTCTTGGAAACGACTGCTTCTGTCTTTGTTATATCTCCTTGGCAGAGACTGTATATCATAGATACCCAGCCCCATTTTTGCGCCAAGTCCTCCCCAGCGGCTTTCGCAGCCTGCCCCACGGTATTTCTTGTTTGGCGCGTTCCTCCCATTTCTTGAATAGCATCAAGGAGCTTAGCGTCGTCTTCGTCGGACGTGTCACCATCTCCTCGGAATAGTCCTTTATAGCGAGCAAATACCTGCTGGCGCCATGATAAAAAAAAAGAGCGTTCTGCCAAACGAAGTCCATAGGCCATTCCAAGCACTCTTCTGCTCTGTCCTCATCATATTCGTAGTCATATGTGATGACCTTTCCGAACAGGGTCTTCTCTTTGACAGGAAGGACAAGTATGCTGACTATCCTGTGTATGTTCTCAACAAGTCCGCCTTTGTAGTATTCCTCTATGTCAATGAACTGCGCAAGAGTCATCGCGTCAAGCTTTGTCATTGCGTACTTCTTTCCATTGTGCTCTATCTGTGGGATGAACTTCTCCTTTGGCAGGGTAGAAGTCCACTTATAGGAAGTTATCTTATCTGTGAGCTGCTGTGGGGTCATAGACTCCACCTCATCGATAGTCTTGTCTTCCAATATAGCTATCTGCTCAATGACGGCGTCAAGCGGGTTCTCTGCGTCCTCTTTTATCATCATCAACTTCTGTGCTTTTCCAAGCGTTATGTCTTTCCAGCTATTCATATCTAAAAATATATTTTCTTATCGGCCTGTTTTTATATCTCGATGCCGTTGCTCGCTGCCCATTGGAGCATCCTCTTATAGACCCTCTCCCTGCAAGAAGGACATGACTTGTTGTACTCCGCTATATCAGGGAACGCTTGGTTGTGAAGGTTGAACAGGCGAGTGGTCTGTTCTGCCTGTATCTTGTCTTTTCCTTTCAGCTCTTTCAGGAGAGCTATTATCTCTTCTCTCATATCAGTTCATTATTTTTTCTATCAGCCCTGCGATGATGGCGCATATCGCTGCTGTGAGCGGGTCAAAGGTGTATATCAGCGCGAACCAGAATGTGAAGCACTTTGGGCAGTTGTTCAACCTATGGAAGAACCTCAGCCATTTGCTCATCTTCTCATACTCCTCTTCCTTGAACCCAAAGTATCTGCGAAGGAGTATCATCGGCTCTGCCACCACGAGCAGGTATCCCAGACAGGAAAGTCCCAGGATAGTCATAACAGTTGTCATCATAGTCTTTTGTTTATTTCTTCTTTCAGCTCCATCATCAGGTTATAGATGGACTTCTTGCTTTTGTAGTATATCCTCTTCCCGTTCTTGTCAGTGCGGAAGAAGTCATATTTCATTCTTATCTTGTCGTAGGAAAGGTTCTCAAGGAAGTATGCCCTGAATAGTATCTTGTGTGTCTCGGAAAGTGTGGGGTATATGTCGTGTATCTTCATTATCTTCTCGACTTGGTCGTCGGTGTATATGGAGCGCAGGTCTTTTATGTATTCGTCCTCTACGCTCTCTGGCTGTGCCTCGCATGCCAGGTCAGGCATCTCTTCTCCTCTTGCCTTTGGTGTGTATGTCCTGCTGAACGGGGTCGTGGTGAACTGGGCCTGGAGCTTCATCCATGACAGGCTGAACGCGGTTATGTCTTTGTAGTCGACCGTATCGTTCTGTATGTATGGCGCCAGCCTTTCATATGCGCCGTAGAGATAGATGGCAAGTTCTCCGAGTAGGTCATCGGGACTTAGCTTCTTTCCCTTCATTATATTCTTGGCACACGTATTCAGGAAGTTCCATTTGCCAGATATGAAAGCGTCGATGTGCGCCTTGTATTCGCTTTTTCTCATATGTTATATATTATATATCTGGCAGTCCCTATCTAAAAAGATATGAACTCGATACCACCCCCTCCTGATGGGCTTGTCTTCTTGTGGTATAGGACTGCATAACGAATGGCGTCCATTGCATCGTCCCATAGCTTGACTGGTTCGTCCATAAGCCTTCCGCCTATTTCTTTCCATTTGTAGTTCCTGAACTCCTTCTTTATGTTCTGCGAGTCCTCGTGATAGAACAGCTTTGAGCGCTTGACAGCGTCTATTCCCTCTGCTACGTTCTTGTTGGCATTGACTATGTTGTACCCAGCTCTGGCTATCTCCTCTATCATTTCCGGTCTCGCGTAGTCGGCAACTATCAGGTCGGAACGGCTTATGTTCATCTTCTTCATAAGGGACACAAGGTCTTCCGATGTGAGATGGGACTCATATATGGTCTCTTTGACAAATACCATATCTTCCTTGAACTGGCACTTTATCAGTGCAGTGGGATGCTTGAACCCAAAGTCAAGTCCGTATATGACCCTGTCATATCTCTGCAGTTCTTCGATGTATGGCTTTTGGTGCGTATAGATGGTGTGCTGGCTCTTGCTTGGAAGTCCCAGCGCATAGATGTTGTAGTAGGACTGGTCTATCTGTATCAGGTCTTCTATGTCCTTGACCTGTGCTGCTCCGAGGAATACGTTGTCTTTGTATGTGGAATGGATGAGAATGGAGTTCTCTTGGTCTATCACATCATAGAGCCAGTGCTCGTCATCGGATGGGTTGAAGTCAAAGAACATCTTGTCGACCGTTCTCAGCTTGAGCTGGGTGAAGTCCTCAACAGACAGCTCATTGCTTTCGTTCGCCCATAAGAGGTCTCTCTTTCTACCCCTTACTTTCTGCGCGTCATCAATGGAAAAGAACTCTACTCTCGACCCATTTGGAAACCCATATACGTTCTCTGTCTTGTTGTGATAGCTCTCATCGTATATCCCAAGCTCGTTCATAATGTCAAAGAAGTCCCTCATCACAGAACCTCTCAGCGCTGGGAAGGACTTCCTTACTATCGACACTATCTTGTTCTCATTCTGCAGACAATAGAAAATGACGAGCTGGCACAGGGAATAGGTCTTCGATGAACGAGAACCGCCCTGGTTTATGACGAACCTCAAATGTGGGTCTTCAAGAGCCTGTAGGTTCTTTGAGAATACCCTTGTGTGTCTTATTGCCAGCTCTGCCACTTATTTGGACTTCTTTTTTGTCTGCGCCTTCGCGGTCTTTTTTATTGCTGTACTGAACTCATCTGCTGTGTGGATGTGGAGACTCTTTGGTAGCTCCACTCCTTCTACCTCTACGAACTGCTCATCTGTTCTCGGGATAGTCCTGAAGAAGTCCTTCTCATCAATGCGGTCTTCCTCGAACGCGAACCTCAAATGCGGGTTTCCATCATATACCATCTTCAGCTTCTCTTCGCTGTATCCTGACAAGTTGTATGTGACTCCATCAACTCTCAATGCTTTCTTATACTGTTCCTTTATTCTCATCATCTTCGTTCTTTTTTTCAGGCGATGCTTCTATGAGCTTTATCACCTTGATGTCAGTCAGCTTGTCGCCTCCTGATGTTATATCCACTTTCTGTGGCTTGTGAAGTCCCAGAAGCTTGTTCATTTCCTTTATGGCGTCAAGCCTTATCTTTTGGTTCTCTGCCTTCTCTATCAGTTCTTCGAGCCTCGCGATGGCGTTGTGGTACGCCTGCTCGTGCTCTTCCTTGAACATATCCTGTATCCTCTTCCTCATCTCGCCTATCATCATAGTCGCGACTTCCCTTGTATAGGTGTGCTTGAACATAAGGTGGTTCAGGAGAGACTTGGTGCTTGCCATCTGGCTGACCCTCATCTCTATTATCTCTTGTATAGCCTTCTCTCTCTTGCTATCGTTTGGTGTATTCTTGGCCATATTGCTGTTATCACTTTTTGTTATACATATTATATATTATATATTCGTTCCTCCTCTGGAACTCCAAGCATCTCTTCTACTTGGAATATAAGACTCTTTCTCAGCCCTTCCAGCTGTTCCCAAAGCTCTTCCTCATCCAGTGTGGTAAGCTTCTTCGTTATCAATGTCCTGTGTATAGAGGACAGCTTCGCTTCCAGCGCGTCCCTGTGCAGGCTTGCCAGTTCATAGTCCTCGCTCCTGACTGAAAGGAGCATCTCTATCACCATATTGGCGAGCTTTTCTATCTCTTTGTCGGAGAGGTCTGTCACTACTTTCATACGCAAAAACTTTATTCTAAATATACCAAAAGCCCCTCTCGTTTAGAAGAAGGGCTATTGTCACACATCAGGCGAGATGAACCACCTGGTTTTTTTATATTTAGTAGATGAACACTATTTATATCTCTTCAGGAGCGGTTTGTTCATCATCAAGCCATTTATTTGCGAGGTCGTTTATCAGCTCGTTATACGACTTTCTTTTCTTCTGGCGGAACATAACCTCGTCCAGCTTGTCCTTGAGTCTTACATCTATCGATATGGATGTATATCTCTTCTTTGTCTCTTTTTCCATATTCTGTCTTTCTTTTTATATGTTATATATAAACTTTATATCAGTTCATTTATTGCGTCATTTCTTATATCTTCTTGGCTTACTTTCTTCAACCTGTATATGACCATCTTGTCCTTTCCGTGGATGTTCCCTATAAAGATATACTCATGTTCGTATGCGTCCGACCACAGGTATTCATCCTTTGGGACATCGCCTATTTTCTTGTCCACGATGTCTATTTGGTAGAACCCGCCGATGCCTGACTGCCTCTGTACAGATACAAGACCCAATGGACATACATAGCCTGTCGGCTCTTCTATCTTGATATACCCGCGGAACTCTCTTGCCGTAGTCCCGAACTTTGCGGATATGTCCTCCAATACTGCTCTTATGTTCATATGCGACCGTATATGTTTTGGAAGATAGACTCCAGCACTTTGACAGCGATAGAGTTACCTGCTTCTTTCAGGAGTTCCGAGTCTCCGTGTATGTCCTTGACACGGTCGAACTCCCTGTCTCCGAACCCCATAAGCCTCCAACACTCTCTTGGCGTGAGAACCCTGATGGTTCCGTTCTCCCATACTTTCACCTTTGAGTTAGCGCCAGTGGCTGTTATGGTAGGAGCGATGCTGTCAGGAGAATAGACTTTGCACTCGCTCACGAAGTTGGTGTATCCTTCCAAAGAGAATGACTTGATGCCGTTCGCGGTCTTGTGGAACTCCACTTCTTGCGGGACATATTTGAGAAGGTTCTGCTTGACATATCTTGTCTGTGGAAGACTTTCCATTATGTCCTGGATAGTAAGGTCAGTCAGTCTCTCATCTCTTCTTATATCCTCTTCTATTCCATCCATCTCTGTAAGCGAGCTTATCATAAAACATCTCTCTCTGTTCTGCGGAAGTCCATAATGTGATGCTTTCAGCTTCATGACATAGCTGTGGTATCCCCAAGACTTCAAGAAGTCCTTCCATTCCTGAAAACCATCTTTGTGCTTATCGTTCAGGATGGCAGCCACGTTCTCCATCAGCAGGACTTTTGGCTTCACATTTGCTTCTCCTATCAGCCTTCCTACCTGCCATAGGAGCGAGCTTGACTTTCCGTTGTACAGACCTTCCTGTTTTCCTTGGTTGGAAAGGTTCTGGCAAGGGAACGAGTATGTGAGTATGTCAGTGCCATCTATCTGCTCTCCTCTTATGTCCAGGATAGAACCCAGGTTCTTTGTCCTTTTGTGGTTCTTGTAGAGAAGAGTCAGCTTGTCATCCTTCAGCTTCTTTATGTCATATGGCGTCTTTGTGTCCAATGAGAAAGTGAAGTCTTCCAGTTCCTTCAACATCTCTTCTCTGCTCTTGGCAGGGACGTCTTCTTCTTTGTGTATCTCTCCATAAGATATGATGGAGTTTATCGACCACTCGGAGATGCCTGTTATCTCGTGTGGTATTCCTTTGTTCTTCAGGGCCTGGGTCTGTGCTCCTATTCCTGAAAAAAGCTCTACTACTTTTATCATGTGTGTCTTTATTTTTGTATAGTATTTATATTATATATTATATTATTTGTTGTTCGTTGATAAAAAATGCTTATCTTTGTCGTATAGCAAAAAAGAAACAATATGAAGAAAGAAGAAAAGATAGTGGCGAACGCGAGAGGCGTCTGGGCTGCTACAAAGAAGAAGGCTGCCATTGAGCGCATCGACAATGTCATTGAGGCGATATGTGACTATGACAGTAAGAAGAAAGAGGTTCTGTGGGAATGCTTTCACAAAGCGCATATGAAAGAGGCGAATAGGTATAAAGGCGCGTCAAAAGAAGAGAGATACAAAGACAGATATGAGTTCACAGCTGAGCAGTTCGATGAAGTATTGTCTGCAACAGAGCCTACTGCGGTTGAGACTATCAGCATGCTTGTTTATCTTGCTTGCTGCAAAGATGGTATTTTGTACAGAAAAGTCGGGAAGTGTTTGTAGTTCCCGGTTTTTTTATTATATTTGTTATATACAAAACGACAGAGATATGAAAGCAGATAGCAAAATGAGAGAGTTAGTAGACAGATGCTACTATGATGTTATGAACAGCCCAGAGGCTTATCCAGCTAAATGGGTAGAGTCCGAAGGTCTTCCTTATTGGAAGAAGAGAATGGAAGAGCATTCCTATGCACAAAAGATGGTGGAGCTTTATGAGCTTATAGTAGAGCTTGACAGGACTTTTGTAGGAATGAAGTCGGATATGTATAAAGAGATAAAGAGGTTGGCTGCTAAATAAAAAAAACCCTGTGTATCCTCAACTACACAGGGTTTATCTCGTTTTCTGCAACAACAAGGTGCTATTGTTGCGGTATGGTATATATTATATATGTCAAATATAATAAAGTTTATACTCCCGTCATATTATCCTTACTGCCATCTACGCTCGCTGGGCGCCCTGGTGGCGCTCGCTGCTGGCGATAAGACTGGTGATGATGTGGTGGGTGTATATATTTGTATATACAGCAGGTCTTACAAACATCGTTTGTCGAACGAAGTGAGATAAGAAAGTCAAAGTAAGCTGGTTAGTTTTAGAGGGAGAGAGGGAAGAACAGAAACGTATCCTAACACAGCTTGTACACTGGTTAGTTTCCGTTCTTCACATTTCCGATGTTGCATCTGGTTGAGCTCCGTCGGTCGGTCGGTCGAACAAGATAGAGCACCTCTGTCTATCTATTGGGTGGCAACTTCCGAAAGTTTGAGGTCTTCCGCTATACTTGGGGCTTCCACCTTGAAAACTGCCCCTGGGATGTTGTATAGTTCCCGCGCTATCCCTACCCAATACGCCGCGCCGTTATCTATTCCGTCTCACGTATCGGCCTTTTTATTGCCTGTTATTGCTTGTTATTGCCGTCTATGTTTTGTTTCTTATAGTATATATTATATACCCAACTCTCCCTTTTGTTTTTTTTGCAACTTTTTTTTATATTTGTGAAAACTTTTTTTGTAGCGCGACCCCCAGGGAGCAGCGTTCCAAATAAAACCAAAGAGGGACTCTACAATATAATATATACTATAAAAAACACACAAAGTTATGAGAGAATATGAATACCACTTCTACAACGGGGACGGAGAGCCACCATACATTGAGACAAAATGGTTTTTGACAAGACCAGGTTCTCGCATCATCTTCACAGAAAAAGAGTACGAGGTCATGTGCTGGATGCTCAACGAGAGAGATGAGGATGATGAAGACACATCACCTATAACAATAGTCTGTGAGCTGAAAGCAACATTTGACGAAGAGGCTTGTATCAAGAGCATGATGCGTGAACAGAAACTGAACAGCATCGGAATATGAGGATAAGAAGAAAGAACTCGTTCAAGGATGAGGAACTGCTGGAGATGGCATCACAGTTCCTCAAACAGGACGGAACATATGATGTCCCTCGCATGAGGAAGGAAGACATCAACCTCTACCAAATGTTGAGGAAAAGAGAACTGACTCCTCTTATGAGGGATGGCGCTTGGACGATAGCGCAGATGAACAAGACCCCAAAAGAAAAGAAGGATAAAACCCCCACACAGAAGAAAGAAAAGAAGGTGAAGGTCAAGCCTCACAAAGAAGAGAAAGTGCAGGAGGAAGAGCCTGATGAGCCAAAAAGAAGACCTCTGTACATAAGCACCCCAGTTGATGAGACACACAACATATGTGGTAGGTGCGGAGACATATTCGAGGTCACTTCCAGGACAAGAAGACATACCTGTAAGCCTTGCCAGTCGCAGATAGCAAAGCATACATACAACCAGGTCGACACCAACAAAGGGAATGTCCGGGACGCGTTCGCGCATATGGACATAGAATGGTATGGAAGGACTTGGAACACCGGTCTTGACATGAGCGACCGTGACGAGCAGTTCCTGTCTATGGTTGGGTATGCCTTCATATTCAAGAAAAGATATGACAAATAGTATAGGGAGCAAGTGATATATAATATATACTATATAAAAAATAATGCTATGGAATGTGGACAGAAGAAGATGTTGAGCTATATGACAGATACTCAAATGAATATGCAAACCCGATAATAATAGAGAGACTGCCTGATGAACTGAAGCAGGGACTATCCTCGAACAAGCTATATCTTGATATAAGCAGCATCAAGAAGGACTTGAAGTCTGGATACTACTATTGGTATTGGAATGTTAGAGAGAACAACGAGGATGACAAGTCAGTGATGTTTGGGAATACAAAGACACTTGGGTTTCCTGCTTGGCACAGACAGGAAGTCATCAGGGAAAAAAGAGAACAGCTCATTGATGAGTTGCTAAAAAACAGACCAGACTTACCAATATGATAAAGGTAGGTTCATCAAGGGTAGTCCTGCTCATTGGAAGTAGGGCTATCAAAATACCATTCAGCAGATGTGGAGTGGAGCAGTCAAGACAGGAACTGGAAACTTGGGGGACACATAAACATAAGTCTTCCAAGAGCTTCCTTTGTCCTATAAAATGGAATGTCGGACCGATAGTGG
>JACCDX011561515.1_pt1 | contig 16161 bp, 8 predicted proteins | sample 7449681 | NCBI WGS metagenome assembly JACCDX01 (sample SAMN15323450, study PRJNA562643) | freshwater metagenome | isolation source: river surface water | place: USA:Blue River Watershed | collected 2017-08-18 | reverse complement strand
GCCCACGCCTCGCCCTATCACGGCCCCGTCGCGCCGCGCCCGCCCACGCGGCGCGAGTTTCTCTGGCGCTCCGGCGGCGGTCTGGGTGGTCTCGCGCTCGCCGCGCTGCTCGGCGGCGACCGCACGGCGGCGACCGCGGCGCCCGCTCCCGCGCCGAATCCGCTCCATCACGCGCCCAAGGCCAAACGCGTCGTCCAGTTCTTCATGGCCGGCGCCGCCAGCCACCTCGATCTCTTCGATTTCAAGCCCGAGCTCGTCAAACGCCACGGCCAGCCCGCCGACTTCGGCGAGCCCGTCGAGGCGTTCCAGAACGGCCTCGGCCCGTGGCTGCGTCCGCTCTGGGACTTCAAGCCCTACGGCGGTTGCGGCAAACTGCTCAGCGACGTGGTCGCCCCGCTCGGCGAGGTCGTCGACGATCTCGCCTTCGTCCACAACCTCGTCGGCCAATCCGGCGTGCACAGCGCCGCGACGCTGCTGCAGACGACCGGCTTCCAGCTCCCCGGCTTTCCCGGCACCGGCTGCTGGGCGAGCTACGGCCTCGGCTCGCTCAACGAGAATCTCCCGACCTTCGTCGTGCTGCCCGACCACCGCGGCTTCGCCTCCAACGGCGTGAAAAACTGGGACGCCGCCTTCCTCCCGTCGCAGCACAGCGGCACCGTCATCTACCCCGGCGCCGAGTCGCCCGTCGCCGATCTCTTCCCGCACCGGGCCGGCGACTACGTGACGCCCGCGGGCGACGCCGCCGCGCAGCGCCTGCTCGCCGACCTCAACCGCACGCACGCCGCCGCGCGCGAGGGCGACCAGCGGCTCGAGGCGCGCATCCGCAGCTACGAACTCGCCGCACGCATGCAGTTGGCCGCGCCCGAAGCCCTCGATCTCAAGGCCGAGCCCGCGCACGTGCTCAAGCTCTACGGCCTCGACCGCGGCCCGCAGGCGTGGCCGAAGGAAATCACCGCCGAGGAGGAGGCGTTCCATTTCTCGCAAAAATGCCTCGCTGCCCGCCGCCTGCTCGAGCGCGGCGTCCGCTTCGTCCAGGTCTGGAGCGGCAACGACAACAGCTTCCCCCGCCGCAACTGGGATTCCCACGAGGACGTGCAGCGCGACCACGGCCCGCTCGCGCTCGGCATGGCCCGCGGCGCCGCGGCCTTCATCCGGGATCTCAAGCAGCGCGGCCTGTTCGAGGACACGATCATTCTCTGGACCACCGAGTTCGGCCGCATGCCGTCGTCGCAGGGCGGCAAGGGCCGCGACCACAATCCCTTCGTCTTCACCAATTGGCTCGCGGGCGGCGGTATCCGCGGCGGCATCACGCACGGCCCGAGCGACGACTTCGGCTACAAGCCGCTCGACCGTTCCAATCCCACGCTCGTCCACGACATCCACGCCACCGTGCTCCACCTGCTCGGCCTCGATCACGAGCGCCTCACCTTCCGCCACAACGGCATCGACCGCCGCCTCACCGATGTCCACGGCCACGTGATCAAGCCCTTGCTCGCCTGAGCCGTCTCCGCCCGACTCTCCGTGTCACGTCCCATGCTGCACCCCGATCCCTTCCGCCCCGCCCGCCAGGAAAAGGGCGTCCTCCGCTGCCCCTTCCAGGGCGAGAATATCCCCATGCTCCTCCGTCACGAGGACGTGCGCCGCGCCGCGAAAGACTGGCAAACCTTCAGTTCCGACGCCCCTTTCCGCGTGCCGATCCCGTCGGAGGAGGAGGACCGCACGATGCGGCAGTTGCCGATCGAGACCGATCCGCCGCTCCACACCGAGTATCGCGAGCTCGTCGAGCCCATCTTCCGCCGCCCGAAGGAACCCGCCGTCATCGCCGCCGTCGAGGCGCTCATCGCCCGCCTGCTCGACGCCGCCGTCGCGCGCGCCTCCTTCGAGGCCGTCCACGAGTTCGCGCTGCCGCTCCAGTCCCGCGCGCTCGCGCACCTGCTCAACGTCCCCGAAGCCGAGGCCGAGATCTGGATCGGGTGGGGGACGCACGTCTTCCACGACGGCGGCGGGCCGACCAAGGGCGGCGCGCTCGAAGCCTACCTGCAGGGCGCCTTCGACCGCGCCGCGGCCGCGCCCGGCGACGACTTTTTCAGCGTCCTGACCCGCGCCCAATTCCGCGGCCGGCCGCTGACGCGCGAGGAGATGATGGGCTTCGGCAACCTCGCCTTCGCCGGCGGCCGCGACACGATCATCTACACCGTCGCCTCGGTGCTGCATTACCTCGGAAAGAATCCCGACGCCCTCGGCTACCTGCGCGCCGATCCCGCCCGCATCACGCACGCCGCCGAAGAGTTTTTCCGCGTGTTCATGCCGCTCACCCACATCGGCCGCGTCTGTCCGGTGGAGACCGACGTCAAGGGCCACACCGTCCCGCCGGGCGGGCGCGTCTCGCTCGGCTGGGCCTCGGCCAACCGCGACGAGACGGTCTTCCCCGCGCCCGACGAGATCCGCCTCGACCGGAAGCCCAACCCGCACCTCGCCTTCGGCTTCGGCGCGCACCTCTGCCTCGGCGCCGCGCACGCGCGTCTGCTCGTCCGCACGCTGCTCGCGCAGTGCGCCGAGCGCCTGGCGCGTATCGAGATTCTGGACGCGCGCGAGCGCTTCGAGCGGAACCCGGCCTACACCCGCCACGTCGGCTACGAGGCCCTCGTGCTCCGCCTCGTCGCGCGCCCGTAGCCGGCGGCGCGGGCCGTCGGGTTCTCGGCCCAACCGAATCCTCGGCCGTTTTTCTGAAAAAACGGCTGGCGCGCGATGCGGAGGTTGTGCGCTGATGCCGCGCCGCCGGCCCTTCCCCCACCGCCGACTCAAGGCCTTCCCTCGCGCCCGTCCCACCCGACGGGCGTGGGCGGACCGGCAGCACCCACTACCCCAATGAACCTTCGTCCTGCGCTCCCTTCGCTCGCCAGCGTGCTTTTGGCTTCGCTCGCCGCCGCTCAGACCGTCCCGCCGCCCCGCCCGGCCGCGAATCAGACCCAGGACGCCGCCATCGTCCTCAACCCCTTCACCGTCGATGCCACCACCGACGTCGGCTACGCCGCCACCAGCACGCTCGGCGGCACGCGCCTGAAGAGCGAGCTGCGCGACGTCGCCTCGCAGATCGACGTCATGACCGCCGAGTTTCTCGACGACATCGGCGCCCTCACCCTCGACGAGGCGCTGCGCTACTCGATGAACATCGAGACCAACGACGAGAATTTCACGCCCGGCACGGATCCCAATGCCAGCGGCGTCTTCTCCTCCGCCTATGGCAGCCGCACGCGCGGCCTCAGCCGCTCCAACAACACCCACGACTTCTTCGAGACCAACGTCCCGATCGACACCTACAACACCGGCAAGCGCTTCACCCTGGTCTCCGGCTCCAACGCCATCCTCTTCGGCGCCGGGTTCGCCGGCGGCACCAACGACGTCGCCTTCGACCGGCCCGACGTGCGCCGCTTCTCCGGCACCGCCACCGTGCGCGTCGATTCCCACGGCAGCCTGCGCTCGTCCCTCAATCTCAACCAGCCGCTGCTGAAAAACGCCGTCGCCTTCCGCGTCGCCGGTCTCCGCGCCGACGAGAAGGACTACCGCGAGGGCGTCGGCTCCCGCACCGAGCGGCTCTACACCTCGCTGATCGTGCAGCCGTCGCGCCGTTTCTCGCTGCGCGGCTGGTTCGAGCACTACGACTCCAAGCAGCGCAACGCCGCCAACACCCTCGTCGGCGATCGCGTGAGCCCCTGGCTCGCCGCCGGCCGCCCGCAGTTCAACAACGCCGGCCTCAACGCCGCCACCGCCGTCGCGCAGTTCAACACCGCGTTCAACGGCCAGGGCTCCGCCCTCGCCGCCGCCGCCGAGCGCGTCAACACCGCCGCCCCCGTCGTCTCCTTCGGCACCACGCTCGCGCAGGTCACGCCCATCCGCAGCTGGACCAACACCGTCACGTCGCGCCGCCCGCTCGACGGCACGCAGGACCCCAGCATCGTCGACCCGTCGATCTTGCCGCTCGATGAAAACGTCGTCGGCAACGCCATGCAGCGCCGCTGGCGCGCCTCCATCCGCGGCGCGATCTTCGAGGCCAACCCGTGGCGCGATCTCTTCATCGAGGGTGGGTTCAACCGCGAACAGTTCGATACCCGCTCCCTCAGTTTCCTCTCCGGCAACAACACCGACCTCCGCGTCGACCTCAACCGCTTCCTCCCCGACGGCGTGACACCGAACCCCAACCTCGGGCGCCACTACGTGGAGGACGACATCACCGGCACGCAGTGGCGCAACCACCGCACCGAGCACCGCCTCCAGGTCGCCTACGCGCACAATTTCGACAAGGAGCGCGGCTGGCGCCGCTGGCTCGGCTCCCACCAGGGCGCCATCATGTATAACGGCGCCGAAAACATGCGCGTGCAGCAGAACAACAACGCCCCGCGCATCATCTCCGACAACACCTTCGAGGGGCTCGCCTATCCCGCCGGCACCAACGCCGCCAACGACACCACCCGCGCCTCGCGCCGCCTCCGCGCCCGCTTCTACCTCGACACCCCCAGCAACAACAGCGGGCAGAACCGCTTTGTCGTCCAGACGCCGTTCAACCTCTGGGACAACGAGACCGTCGTGCTCGGCCGCGACGCCGCCGGCCGCGAGGTCGTCGTCAACACCGGCCAGAGCAGCCCCTACGGCGCGCAGGTCGCCACCTCCAACGGCCGCAAGACCGAACACTCCATGCAATACGGCCTGCAGAGCAGCTTCCTGCAGAACCGCCTCAACCTCACCCTCGGCGAGCGCTTTTCCAACGCCGGCTTCGCGCCCTGGGTCGGCCAGGGCGGCGCCGACACGCGCCCGCCGCGGCGCTACAACGCCGCCACCCGCGCCTACGAGGAGCCCGTCCGCCGCGGCACGGATCTTGTTTTCCCCAGCACCGGCCAACTCGTCGGCAACGCCGGCTTCGAACCGTGGAACGTCATGCTCGACCGCGGCGGCAAGCGCGACTCCCTCGAGGCCGCCATCCGCTACCGCGTCACCTCGCGCATGAAGGGCGCCGTCCTCCACCCGCTCGGCCGCAACGGCATCCCGAGCCTCCACTACACCGAGTCCTCGTCCTCGTTTGTCGCCGACTTCACCCGCAAGGCGCCCACCGGCAACGAAGCCCAGCTCGACGACGGCAACACCAAGGAATACGGCGTCTCCCTCCGCTTCCTCGAGGATCGCCTCGTCTTCCGCGTGAACTGGTATGAGTCGGTCTACCTCGGCGTCTCCGGCGGCGGCATCACCGTGCCTGCCCCGACCGCCGTCGGCGGCAACTCCGGCCAGGAGCGCACCGACATCCGCTGGACCACGATCCACATCGAGAAATCGGTGCAGAACTACCACCTGCTCAAGTCCGGCGGCCGCTACGAGACTTCCGCCATCGGCTCGCCCGTCGTCGGCGGCAGCAGCAACGGCATCGCGGCCGACAGTCCTTTCCGCTACCTGCAGGAGGATGTGCTCGGTTGGCAGAGCGAGGCGAACGCCAACGCGGCCTACAGCCTCAAATACAACGTGGGCTCCGACCGCGTCGCCAAGGGCGTCGAATACCGCCTCATCGCCAACGTCACCCGCGGCTGGTCCGTCAGCGCCAGCCTCGCCAAGAACAACACCCGCAGCGACCGCATCGCCGGCGACTGGTTCGACGTCCTCGCCTACCGCATGAAGGACTGGCTCGCCGCCGCCAACGACACCGCCGTCCTCCAGCGCGGCGGCGGCCTCGGTCCCACGCAGCTGCACTTCAACACCAACACCAATCTCAACGAACCGCTCCTCGCCTACATGCGCAGCGCGGCGCTCGGCTGGTTTTTCCTCCGCGAGAGCGAGGGCCAGGCCGTCGCCCAGGAGGTCGAGTGGCGCGGCAACTTCACGTCGTCCTACCGTTTCCAGACCGGTTTGCTGAAAGGCTTCCGCGTCGGCGGCAGCCTCCGCTACCGCGGCGAGCGCATCCTCGGCTACCGCGACAAGACCCTCGCCGCCGCCGACATCAAGGACCCGATCCTGAGCACGCCCGGGCTTTTCCCCGCCGGCGCCAGCATCACCATCGCCGACGTGACGCAGCCCATCCAGGGCGGCTCGATCTGGAACACCGACGCCGTGCTCGGCTACACCACCACGCTCTCCTCCCGCCGCATCCGCTGGAGCGTCTCCCTCAACGTCCGCAACCTCCTCGACGACGACAAACTCATCCCCCAGGCCGGCCTCTCCTCCGCCGGCCGCCCGGTGGTGTTCCAATACCCCGAGCCCCGCGTTTTTCTCCTGACCAACAGCTTCGACTTCTGAGCGCGCGCCGCCCGGGTAGGGCGAACCGTCCCGGTGAGCCGTCGCACCTATCACGATCGCCGGCCATCGCTCGCCCCGACCACGGCCTTGCCTCGCCCGGTGCAGTCCGCTCCGGTCTCCCTCGCCCCGTTCACCATGAAGAAAAAATCCGTCTTTCTCGCCGATAACACCAACCCCGAGGTCGAGGCTTTCGTCCGCGCCCACGGCACGCTCTACGTCCCCGTCGGCGCGATGGAGCAGCACGGTCCGCACGCGCCCATCGGCACCGACGTGTTCTTGCCGCAGGAGATCGCGCGTCGCGTCTGCGAGCGGACGGGCAACGCCCTCGTGGCGCCGCCGCTCGCCTACACGCTCTCGTATCCGCACCGCGGTTTCACGAGCGAGTTCAGCCTCACGATCGAGACCTTCATGGCCGTGATCCGCGACCTTGCGCAGTCCTTCGCCAAGGCCGGCTTCAAGCGGATCGTTTTCCTCAACGGCCACTACGACAACACCTACGCGCTCGCCTACGCCTGCGCCCAGGTCGCGGAGAAACTGCCCGCCGGCACGCGCGCGTTTCCCTTCAATTACTGGGACGGCCTCACCCCGGAGCAATTCGGCGTGATGAGCGAGGGCGGCAAAGGCATGCACGCCGGCGAAGCCGAGACGTCGATGCTGCTCGCGATCGACCCCGCGCGCGTCGACCTGGCGCTCGCCAACGCCGAGTTCCTCAACTTCCCCGACACCGTCACGAAGTCGCCCGCGTTGCACACGGCGTTTTTCTTCTCGTCGCCCGGCAGCGTCTGGCGCGCGACGAAGTCCGGCACCTGGGGCGACGCGCGCGGCGCCACCGCCGAGAAGGGTGAGCAGCTGCTCGAGTGGGGCGTCGCCTCCGTGATCAACCTGATGGCCGACCTCGAGAAAACCTACGCGCAGACCGAGATTCGGTGATCGGCCTCGCCGGCGCGGTCACACGCCCCAGCCGGGCCGGTAGGCGTAGCCGGGGCCGAGCAGCGCGGTGGCGGCGGTGCTGTTGGTGAAGCGCAGCGCCGCCGGATCCCACTCGAGCCGCGCCCGCGTGCGCACCGCCACGACGCCGAGCAACGCCGTCTCCGCGAGCGGCGCCGCGTAGTCGAAATCCGAGCCGCAGCGCTGCCCGGCGCGGATCGCCGCGACCCACTCCTTGTGCGGTCCGCCCGCGACGCGCGGGAGTGTCTTGGGCGGGAGTTCCCCGCGCATCTCCTGCATCCAGCGCTCCGGCAGCAGGCGCGCGCCGGCGCTGTGCGACTGGACCCACATGATGCCCTTGTCGCCGTAGAAGATGCTGCCGCCCCCGCGGTCGAACTTGAAGCCCGGCACCGGCTCCGGCGGAAACAGCCCGCCGTCGAACCATTTCAGCTCCACCGGCGGCCGCGTCCCGCGGGCCGGAAAGCGATACGTGAGCGTGTTCGACACCGGAAACGTGCCCACTTTCAGCTCCGTGCCCGCCGCCTCGACGCTCGTGGGCGCGCCGAGTTCGAGCGCGTAGTTCGCCGCGTCGAACTGGTGGCAGGCCCAGTCGCCGAGCGCACCGCAGCCGTAGTCCGTGTGCCCGCGCCAGAGCTGGTGGCTGCGCCGCTTGAGGTAGGGGCGCTCGGGGGCGACGCCGAGCCAGAGATCGTAGCGGAGGGTCTCCGGCGGCGTCTCCGTTTCGGCCGCGTTCGCGTAGGGTTCGTGCGAATACAGCGTGGGCTGGTGCGACGTCCAGGCGTGCACGGAGCGCACGGGGCCGATCAACCCGGCCTGCACCCACTCGCGCGCGAGGCGGATGCCCTCGGCGGCGCGACCTTGGTTGCCCATCTGCGTGACGACGCCCGCCGCCTTTGCCGCCGCGTGCAGCGCGCGCACCTCGGTGACGCAGCGGCAGAGCGGCTTCTCGACGTAGAGGTGCTTTTTGCGCCGCAGCGCCTCCATGCCGATCGCGTAGTGCATGTGGTCGGGCACGGTCACGACGACGGCGTCGATCTTGTCCGCCATGCGTTCGAACATCACGCGCCAGTCGTGGAACCACTCCGCGTCGCGAAACCGGTCCAGTAGGCCCGGGGTCTTCCGGTCGCCCGCGACCTCGGTGCGGCCGCGCGCGTGGTCCACGTCGCAAAACGCGACGATCTGCTCGTCCTGCAGGGCGGCGAGCGCCGCCTTGCCGCGGCCGCCGACGCCGATCATGGCGATCTGCAGCCGGTTGTTCGGCGAACGGGCGTTTTGGGCGCGGAGTCCGCGGGGCAAGATGAGCAGCGAGCCGGCGAGCGCGCCGGTCCGCAAAAAAGTGCGGCGGGGGGTGTTCATGGGGCGGCGGAGGGAGCCAACGCCCGGCTTCCCTCGCCGTCAAAGCCCGACCGGGGGGAGCGCGCATTTTTGCCCTAGCGGAAACTCCGTCCCCGTCCGTTACTGACCATCGCCCCATGATCCCCCTGTCCGACGACGACGCGCGGTGGTTCTCCGACCACGTGCAGCCGCACGATGCGGCACTGCGCGCGTGGCTGCGCACCCGGTTTCCCGCGATCGGCGACACCGACGACCTCGTGCAGGAGGCCTACGCGCGCGTGCTCCAGGTGCGCGCGCGCGATCCGCTGCGCGCCCATGCGGTCAAACCGTTGCTCTTCACCACCGCGCGCCACCTCGCCCTCGACCAGCTCCGGCGCCGCGCGATCGTGCCCATGGAGGCGCTGGCCGAGTCCGGCGGCGACACCGTGGCCGACGAGACGCCCGGCATCGCCGAGACCGTGGGCCGCCGGCAGGAACTCGCGTTGCTCGCCGAGGCGATCCAGCTGCTGCCCGACCGTTGCCGGCAGATCTTCACCCTGCGGAAGATCTACGGCCTCCCGCAGAAAGAGATCGCGCGCCAACTCGGCATCGCCGAGCACACCGTCGAGGCGCAGGTCGGCGTCGGCGTGCGCCGCTGCGCCGATTACCTCGCTCGCTTCGGCCTGCCGTAACCCGTCCCCACGCGATGGCCGCTCCCGACTCCTCCGCCGCTGTGCCTGCCGACGATCCGGTCGTCGTCGCCGCGGCCGCGTGGCTCGCGCGGCGCGACCGGGGGCTGAGTGCCGGGGAGCAGGATGCATTTTTGCAATGGTTGCAGGCGGACCCCGCGCACCGCGCGGCCTTTGCGCGTCTCGACCGCGCCTGGGCCGCGCTCGATGCACTCGCGGCCTGGCAGCCCGCCGACGCCGCGCAGCCCAACCCCGATCTGCTGGCGCCCGCGCCCGCGTCCGCACCGCCGCGGCGCTCCCGCCGTTTCGCGGGGTGGGGCGCCTGGGCCGGCGTGGGCCTCGCGGCCGCGCTCGCGCTCTCCTTTTTTCCGCCCGTTCTCTCCTCCCGCCGATACGCCCGCGGTTTCGCCCGGCGTGCGTGTCGTGCCGCGTCCGGAGCAGCAGGCGCTCGCCGACGGCTCCGTCGCCGAGATCAACCACGGCGGCCGCCTCGAAGTCGCGTTCGCCGCCGCCGAGCGCCGCGTGCGGCTGCGCGAGGGCGAGGTGCACCTCACCGTGGCGAAGGACGCCGCGCGGCCCTTTGTCGTCGAGGCCGGCGGCGTGACCGTGCGCGCGCTCGGCACCGCCTTCAACGTCCGCCGCGACCGCGACGTCGTCGACGTCATCGTCACCGAGGGCCGTGTCCAACTCGAGTCCGCCGCCGGCGCCCCGGTTCCGCTCGGCGCCGGCGAGCGGGCCCGCACCGTGCCCGGCGAGCGCGCGGCCGTGTCCGCCGTCGACCCCGCGACCATCGCCCGCGAGCTCGCGTGGCGCGCGGTGCGGCTCGAATTCGAGGCCCTGCCGCTGGAGTCGGTGATCGTGGAGTTCAATTTGCGCAACGTGCGCCAGCTCGCGATCGGCGACGCCGCCGCCGGCCGCGTGAAAGTCGCCGGCACGTTCCGCGCCGACGCGCCCGAGGCCTTTGCCCGCCTCCTCGAGGCGAGCTTCGGCATCGCGGTCGAGCGTCGGCCGGAAGGCGCATGGTTGCTGCGGCGCGCGCCGGAGCAGCCGTGAATCCGCCGGCTGAAAAGAAATCCGCGTTGGTCCTAGCGGAAACTCCGTTCCCGCTCGTTTTGGCAGGCGAACCTCCCTTCGGACCCCACCCGGTTCGCCGCTGCATGCAACCCCATGACCCATTCCGGCCGCCGCGAGCGGTGTAGGCGCCTCGCTCTTGCGCTGCTCGTGTCGCTCCTTTGGAGCGCGTGGGCCGCCGGCGCCGATCCGCCGAAAACCCGCTTCCAACTGCCCGAGGGCGACGCCGCCGTCACCCTCCGGCAGTTTTCCCAACAAGCCCGCACCCCGATCGTCTACCCGGTCGACGCCGTGCGCGGCGTGAAAACCAACCCCGTGCAGGGCGAATTCACCGCCCGCGCCGCCCTCGACCGCATGGTCGCCGGCACCGCGTTGTTCGTGTCGCAGGACGCCGCCACCGGCGCCCTCACCGTGGGCCGCGTCGCGCGCCCGCCTGCGCCCGTCCCGCGCTCCGTGTCGCCCCCCGATCCGCCGTCCGCCCCACCCGTTTCGCCGTCTTCGATGACTTCCAAACCCACCTCCCTGTTCACCGCGATCCTCGCTGCCTTGGCCGCACCCGGGCTCGCCGCCCAACCCGTCGCCGGCACCCCGGCCAAAGACGAGACCATCGCCCTCGCCGCCTTCACCGTCACCGCGGATCAGGAGCGCGGTTACCTCGCCGGCAACGCCATCTCCGGCACGCGCACCAACACTGCCCTCCGCGATCTGCCGATCAGCATTTCGGTGATCACTTCGGACATGCTGGCCGACCTCGCGACCACGTTGCCGAGCGACGCCCTGCTGTATTCCGCGTCCGTCGACCTCACCAACGGCGGCACGATCGGCAACATCCAGGGCTCACCCTTCAACACCGGCACCACCAATGTCCGCGGCAGCGGCACGTTCTTCGTGATGCGCGACGGCTTCCGCAGCTACGGCGAGCCCGCCGGCGCCGGCGTGCAGCGCATCGAGGTGATCAAAGGCCCGGCCGCCGTGCTCTACGGCATCACCAAGCCCGGCGGCATCATCAACTACCTCACCAAGGTCCCCGTCTTCGGCAAGACCGCCGCCCGCGGCTCCTTCGCCTACGGCTCCTACGGCTCCGCGCGCTCCACGCTCGACCTCAATTACGGCTCGCTGCTCGGCGGCAAGCTCGCCGTCGGCCTCAACGCCTCCTACCACGACCTGTCGACGTGGTTCCGCTTCTCGCAGAGCCGCGAATTCGCCGTCCTCCCGTCGGTGTCCTACCGGCCGTTCCGCGGCACCGAGATCATGCTCCAATACGAATACACGGAGCGCAATTTGCCGCCCAACAGCACCGACTACTTCACCCGCCCCGTGCCGGGCTTCCGCGGCAGCTCCGTGCCGTTCTTCGTCGCGCCGTCCGGCGCGGGCGATCCGGTCGCGAACCTCGCCCCCGCGCAGGTGCCGGGCCTCGGCCCCGATTTCACCTTCCGCGGCTACGGCTCCAAGACCCGCGTGCCCTACAAGACGCTGATCCTCTCGCTCAACCAGCAGGTCGGCGAACACCTCGCGTTCAACCTCCAGGCCAGCCGCAGCCGCCGCAACAACTGGCGCCAGTCGTTCACGCCGACCGTGCAGTTCACCGGCGCCGCCACCGATGCCGCCGCCGGCAATCCCGTCGCCGGCACCGCCATCATCGCCGCCCCGCGCATCCGCAAGCAGTTCGAAGTCCGCGACGCCTTCAACGAGATCGACAACGTCAACTTCACCGCGATCTACCGGCGCACCGTCCGCCTCCCGCTCGTCGGCCCCGTCGCCAACAAACTGATACTCGGCCTCGCCCAGATGGTCGACCAGTTCGACGAGCACCGCGCGCAGCAGTTTGTCGCCGGCACCGCCACCCGCGTGAACTACTACTACCCGCTCTCGGCGACGACGTTCACCGGCCTGCCCGACACGTTTCCGCGCGACCTCGTCGGCCTGCCGCGTCCGGCTCCCGGGCAGGCTCTCGCCGCCGCCGGGCTGCCCGGCGATTTTCGCGTCAGCGCCGCCGACAACGCCGTCGAGGACAACCAATTTCGCACCGCCTATCTCTCCTGGGCCGGCACCCTGGCCGATAACCGCGTCATCCTCAACGCCGGCCTCGTCCGCGCGCTCGCGCGCCAGGACCGCTGGGCCGGCGCCGCCAACGCCTACTCCCTCGCCCAATACGCGCAGAACAGCCCGCTCGTCGGCGCCGTCGTCCGCCCGCTGCCCTGGGCCAGCCTCTACGTGCAGACGTCGAAATCTTTCAATCCGAACACCAGCGCCCGCGACGGCTTCGACACGCCGCTCCCCGCCGAGCAGGGCAAGGGCCGCGAGCTCGGCCTGAAGCTCGATCCCTGGGGCGGCCGCCTCACCGCCAACTTCGCCGTCTACCGCACCGTCGAGACCAACCGCTTCATCACCGACCCCAATGCTCCCAACCGGAACTCGTTCTACCTCGATGCCGCCGGCCGCCCGCAGCCGCTGAGCGGTCCCGACGACCCGCGCTACGATCCCAACACCCCCGGCCAGCAAAAGGGCGCCGGCGCCGCGGTCGGCGAGGCGACGACCGATGGCTTCGAAGCCGAGTTCGTCTGGAGCCCCGTCCGCCAGTTCCAGGTGCTCGCCGGCTACAGCTACCTCGACGGCTACGTCTCGCGCGACACCAACACCGCGCTCGCCACCGCCGCGGGCCGGCCGCTGCCCTCGAACTACTACCACCGCGCGACCGCCCTCGCGAAATACCAGTTCGACCGCGGCGCGCTCAAGGGCTTCGACGTCGCGCTCGGCACCCACTGGCGCAGCGCGGTGTTCCGCGACCTCGTCAACGCCACCGTCGACGCCACCAACGTCATCGTCAGCCCCGTCCGCCGCTTCGGGAAACCGTCCCTCGACGGCGATTTCAAGATCGGCTACCGCACCAAAATTCTCGATCGCCGCACCTCGTTTCAGCTGAACGTGAAAAATCTCTACGGGCGCGACGTCGGTGTCGGCTGGCAACCCACGACCGCGCGGAGCTACGCCTTCGAGCAATACTACTACACGATCCCGCGGAGCTACCAGGTCAGCGTCGGCTTCGAGCTCTGAGGTCGGTCCCGCGCGGGAGCCGCCGCTGTCCCGCGAGTCTGACTGCGTGCGCGCCGCGCCGCGCCGCGCCGCGGCCGGGTGAATCCGGCGTCGTGCCACCACGGGTTGCGCGCCGCGCGCCGCGGACTTCCTCCCCATTTTGGCCGTGCGCTGCGGCCGCGGCCATCCAACCTCCCGCGCATGCCCCGCCTCTTTCTGTTTGCCCTGCTCTTCGCCCCGCTGGCCGCGTTCGCCGCCGAACCCGTCGTCGCCCGCCCCAACATCATTCTCATCTTCGCCGACGACCTCGGCTGGCGCGATGTCGGCTGGCAGGGCACCGATTTCTACGAGACGCCCCACCTCGATAAACTCGCCGCCTCCGGCCTGGTGTTCTCCAACGGCTACGCCGCCGCCGGCAACTGCGCCCCGAGCCGCGCCTGCCTCCTCTCCGGCACCTATACGCCGCGCCACCACGTCTACGCCGTGCAGTCCACGGACCGCGGGCCGAAGAACGCCCAGCGTCTCGTCCCGATTCCCAACCGCAGCGGGCTCGCCAAGGACAACGTCACGATCGCCGACGCCCTCAAGGCCGCCGGCTACGCCACCGGCATCTTCGGCAAATGGCACCTCGACGGCCCCGAGGGCGCGCAACCCGCCGAGCAGGGTTTCGAGACCGTCCACGAATCCTACCACGGCTGGCACGAGGCCGAGTCCAAGGATCCGCAGAACCCCAAGGGCGTCTTCTCCCTCACCCGCGGCGCGATCGATTTCATCGAAAAGAACCGCACCCGGCCGTTCTTCGTCTACCTGCCGCACTACGCCATCCACTCGGCCCTCGAGGCGCGGCCCGAGACGCTCGCGCGCTTCCAGAAAAAGCAGCCCGGCGCCCAACATAAACACGCCCTCTACGCCGCCTGCCTCTACGACCTCGATGCCAGCGTCGGCCTGCTCATGGCCAAGCTCGCCGAACTCGGCCTCGACCGAAACACGCTCGTGGTCTTCACCTCCGACAACGGCGGCACCCAGCAGTCGTCGCAGGAGCCGCTGCGCGGCAGCAAGGGCGGCTACTACGAGGGCGGCATCCGCGAGCCGTTCGTCGCGCATTGGCCGGCGGTGATCAAGCCCGGCCGCCGCAGCGATGTCCCCGTCATCAACGTCGATCTTTTCCCCACATTTCTCGCCGCGGCCGGCGCGCCCGTCCCTGCCGGCAAGGTCCTCGACGGCGAGAGCCTGCTCCCGCTCTTTCGCGGCACCGGCGCGCTCGCCCGCCCCTCGCTCTTCTGGCACTTCCCCGGCTACCTCAACGACCCCGTCATCCGCGGCCGCGACCTCGACGTGCGCACCGGTTTCCGTTCGCGCCCCGTCTCCGTGATCCGCCGCGGCGACTGGAAACTCCACCTCTTCCACGAGGAGTGGCAGCTCGACGGCGGCCGCGAAAAACTGGCCGTCAACGGCGCCGTGGAACTCTACAACCTCGCCGCCGACCTGGGCGAACACCGCAACCTCGCCGCCGCGGAACCCGCTCGCCGCGACGCCCTGCTCGACGAGTTGCGCGCGTGGCTCAAACGCACCGACGCCCTTTTGCCCACGCAGTCCAACCCCGCCTACGATCCGGCCACGCTCCACGCCGGTCCGCCCGCCAAGAAGGGCGGGGGCGGCAAGAAGAAGTCCGCGAACTGATCCGCGCCCCGTCGTCTCTTCCCGGGGCTGAGCTTGCTCAGCGGGCGTCGAAACAGGTGGCGGCGGGACCTCCGGGCCCGCCGTGGGCGGGGAATGCAGTCGTGACCTTCGGCGCGCCCAGAGCCCCGCCACCGTCGGACAGCGTGTTGGACGCTTTCTCCGGCCTGCGCGCGGGCCGTGATACCGGCGCTTTGGACCGGTCCGAAAAACCCGGGCAACTGAAACACAGTCCGAGTTCCGGCTCCGGTTGCGGGACGCCGACCGTAGGGCGCGAGCTTGCTCGTCGCCTGTATCGCGGACGGACGGTCCGGGTGTTTGGACGGGCTCTATCGCGCCTTGGCCTGCGCGCTCGACGCCCACACCGCCGCGGGCAGGTCGCCCGGCGCGGCCGGAGCCGCCGGGATCGCCGGCAACGCCGCGCCGAGTTCGCTGGTCCGCGTCGTCGCCCCGCCGGTCGCGAGAAAATACCACGGCACACCCGCGCCGCTCGCGTTGACGCCGGCGTCGATGTTGTCGCGCGCCTCCCACGCCGCGCGCGACGCCGTGAACTTCGCGCCAGTCAGCGGACTCCACGCGCCGTCCGCCGCGCGCACCCAGCCGCCGCCAAACCGCGCGCGCCGCGCTTCGCCGACGCTGGCCTTGTCGCGGCGGAAGTCCTCCACGAACGAGTAGAGTCCGCGCAGCCGCTTGCCGCCGTTGCGCGTGCGGAAGGTCACGAGGTGGCGCCACGCCTTCGCCTGCGGGTCGTAGAGCCAACCCGAATACGCCGTCTTGCCGCCCGCCGCCCCGTCCGCGCCCGCGTGCAGCTCTGCGCGCACGAGCAGCCGCACCGGCTCGCCCGTCCGCCACCCGAAATCCGTCATGCACTGCCCGCCCGTGCCCTCGCCGCCGAACCGCTTGATGCGCACGCCCTCGCCTTCGTGCAGCAGTTCCACGCGATCCTCCGGCCGCACCGCCTTCGGGTCGTCGCCCTTGGTCGGGTCCCAGACGGAGAAGATCGCCACCTTCTTCCCGTCCCGCAGCTCCTGGATGCCGAAGTAGCCGCCGCCCCAGCCGCAGGCCATGAAGTAACTGCCCGGGGTCGATTGCGTGACGGCGGTCTCGAGGTAGAAGACCTCGGTCTCGGCGCTTTGCCACTGGAGGTGGACGG
>JACCDX010690302.1_pt1 | contig 16162 bp, 20 predicted proteins | sample 7449681 | NCBI WGS metagenome assembly JACCDX01 (sample SAMN15323450, study PRJNA562643) | freshwater metagenome | isolation source: river surface water | place: USA:Blue River Watershed | collected 2017-08-18 | reverse complement strand
CGGTCCATGCCTAGTGTGAACTCCCAGTGACCGGTCATGACATCCACGCCCAGCAATTTGCAGGCATCGACCATGTCTTGACCGTTGGTCCACAAGCAGGTTCCTGAACCTTGCCAAGTATCCCCGCCGTCTAGCAACAAAGCACCAGGACGGCTGGCCTTCATGCGTTTGACCAAAGTGGCCAAGTGTGCAAAACCGCCCACTTTGCCGTAACGGGCAGCCGCTTTTTCGTAATTCAAATAGGTGAGTGCGTGCGCCTCTGCGGTGCCAGGGCGAATGTTTGCAAACTTCAGCAAATGCTCGCCCACCAAGTGAGGCAAGTTGCCCTTCATGCTACCCAAGCCCAAGTTAATGCTGGGCTCGCGGAAATAAATAGGCTTGAGTTGTGCGTGGCAATCTGTCATGTGCAAAAAGGACACATTGCCAAATTTGGGAATGTCGTACAGACCGTTGGCCGCAGTTGCCGCATCTGCATCGGCATAGGTGCCCATGCCCAAGCCAGCCATGGTGCCTGCGCCCAGGACTTGCATAAATTCACGTTTTGAGAGGTTCATACTTTTGTCTTCGCTAATATATGGCGAGCAAAAAAACCCGGACGAACCGGGTTTTGGATTTGCATTATTTGTTCACGGGTGATTTGGGGTCTAGCAACAAACCCACCACATGGCGTACTTGTGCTTCAGTCAAGATGCCACTGTGGCCTGCACGTGGCATGTTGGAGCAAGCGTTATAGGCTTTTGAATTCCAAATTTTGCCCCAGGTATATTCAACGATGGGCTTGGCGGCAGCACTGTTGGGGTCGGTGATGCCGCGAATCTTGCCGTAGTTGTGAAGGCTTGGGCCAATGGTGCCGTAAGAAATTTCTTTCTCGTCAATCTTGTGGCAGTTGTAGCAATTGCCGCCGTTGACGGTTGATGCAGTGTCAGTGAAGGTGAGGCCACGACCGTTTTGAGCAATCTTCTCGCCTTCTTTCCAGTCGCCGATGAATTTGCCATCGGAGGGCCACTTGATGGCCTTCATGTTGATCTCTTCAATGCGCTTGGCAGTCTTTTCGTCCAAGGGCTTGCCAGACGCATCAGCATCACTGCAAGCTTGATTGGTTTCGTCGGTGTTCAAGATGCTGGCCTTCACAATGCCTTGATCGCGGAAAGAAGCCTTGACGATTTGCAGAGTGAGGGCGTTCAGGTCTGCTACTGAAGGCGCGGAGGCGCAGCCTACAGCCAGAAGTGCAACAGAAGCCACGGCCAAACCCGTGCGAAGTTTTGAATTCATTTTTTTCATTGCTGAGGCTCCTAGTTAGCGCTTGATGGCCGGTGCGATGGAGGCAGAACCTTGTGAGTTCACACCCAGATAAACGCCCAGCGCAATGGTGGCATCGCTGGCAAAGCCTGGATAAGGAAAGCGTTGTTGACGGTAGCAATCGTTCAAGCGTTGTTGCATGCCCCACATTTGACCATTGGACACACGGTAGGCTGGCCATGCGGCAAAACCGACACCGTCACCTGGGTTCTTGGTGAGGTTAGGCAGATCTTGCAGGCGGATGCGCTTGCCATCTTCAGCGTGGCATGAAGCACAAGAAAAGTCGTGCGGTCCACCCCGCTGGAAGAACAGGCGTTTGCCTACTTCGTAAAAAGTTTTTTCAGCCTGATTAGCTTGTGGCAAATTGAACTTCATGCCTTTTGATTCTGCAGCGACCCAAGTGGCCAATGCAGTCATATTGACTTGCTCGCCTCTGCCAAAAGGCGTTTTAGAAATTTCTGCAGCATTGAAGCCCTGCAAGGTTTCCATGCAAGTGAGCAGGCGAGACTCCAAGTCTTGCACGCGGCCTGTATCCGCAAAGTACTTTGGCAACTCTACAAAAGCCCCTTTGAAAACGCCAGGACCTTTACCCAGGTCACATTTTTCGAGTGACGCATTTTTAGGCCCACGTTTTTGTGTCCACAAGCCTTCACCTTTGGCTTCAAACAAGTCGGCTGGATTGCCGTCTTGCAACATGGCACGGTATTCATCAATACCTTGGCTGGCTGTTTTTTGCGCCAAGCTGCTTAGGCTGATGGTCATTAAACCTGCAGCCAAAAAAACGGAAAGCGAATGCTTCATGGGCACCTCAATGTGTAAACTGTTTCAACTGAAAAAGGGTGAAGTTTTTGACTTCACCCTTGTTATGCCATTAGGTGGTTTAGGACACCGTAGCTTCGTCGGTACGCGTATCGCCTTTGCTGTCTTTCCATGTAACTGCAATTTTGTCGCCAGCTTTAGCGCCTTTGACGGCAAATTGCAAGAATGGATTCTTTGAGACTGCAGGACCCCATTCAGCTGACAACACAGGTTTGCCATTGTGTGTTGCGGTTACTTCTTGAATGAACCAAGCAGGTACGGTTTTACCTGCGGCGTCTTTGCGCTGACCGGATTCCATTTCGTGACTCATCAGAACACGAACAGTTGCTTTGTCGCCAGAGGCTTGGGCGCGAATGCGCATTGGATCTGCCATTTTTTCTCTCCTGAATATGTGTGAATGAACGAAGGGATGAATGGCTTAACCGCCGCATCCACCCAAAGTTACTTTGACTTCTTTTTTGGCGAACAAAGCCTTGCCGTCTGCCATGATGGCAACTGCGTAGACGTCAGACGATTGACCCATTTTTGCTCGTGTAGAAAAGTTGGCTTCAACGGCATCGCTCACATGGAACATTGCGACCAATGCGGCGGGGTTCTTTTCAACCAAAACCAACATTTGTTTGACACCTGGCAAGCTGGTGCTCGCGCCCAAAGGCACAACTGCACCGTTTTCAGCGATGTCGGGGCCAGTAATGGTGACGTCTTTGCTTTCAGCAATAGCGCCGCCACCATAGGCTTTTACAGCGTCTTGAACGGACTTGGCATCAAAGCCAGTTTTGTTAAATGCAGCTTGCGCAAATTGAGGTATGCCTGCTGATGCCAGAAGGCCTGCAACCACCATACTCTGTTTAATTGTCTCGCGACGTGTTTGCATCTGAATTCTCCTTGTGAATAAGTTGATGCTAATGAAATTTTTGTCAAAGTCAAATTAGTTGATCTTTGACTTCTTCTTATTTAGTTGCGCCAGCAGCGATCCAGTTGGCAATTGTCTTTGCATCTGCTTCGCCGATATTTTGTGCTGGCATGGGAATCGGTCCCCAAACGCCCGCACCACCGGCTTTAATTTTGCCAGCTAAATAATCAACTTTGCCAGGATATTTCTTGGCGATTTCGTTGAAACCGGGACCGACAATTTTCTTATCGATGCCATGACACGCCGTGCATGTGTTCTTGCTAAGCAATGCCATGACAGATTTGGTGTCTGATTTACCATCATTTGCTTTCGCGGGTGCTGCTGCGTTGGCCGCGTTAGCCGCTGGTACTGCAATTGATTTCCCAGTGCTGCCTTCAGGCTTTGTAGTGTCTGCGCCTTTTTGCTGGCCCACCATGCGATTTTGCTCACTCAAATTGCCATGGGCATTGCGCGCAAAGTCAGGCAAGAAAGATGCGACTTTGGGTTCGGGCATGCAATCTTTCATGCAAATCACATTGTTGGTGTCGGGCTTGGCAGAACCTCCGAACTCTTTGCCTGGCCACATGGCATGCGCAGTGGTCATGCCATTGCGGTTAGGCATGCGTTTTTGTACCTCCGCAATATTTTTGTCGGACAAGACAAAGTTATCTGGCACGATGCCTGCCAAGTTCAACAAAAAACCTGTTACGGCATAAACCTCTTCCGTGGTCAGTGTTTTGGGGTTTGTCCAAGGCATAGCACGGTTGATGTAGTCCCACAAGGTTGAAACTGTGGCCACCTTCATGATGGTGGTTCGGCCAGGGTAATCTGTGCGAGTAAGGTTGGCAACACGGCCGGTTTTAATGTCCTCTGCAGTTGTGCCACCAATTAAAGGACTGAACACTTCATTGGACTCGCCAAAAATGCCATGGCAATGGGCGCACTTGGCTTCCCAAACGTCTTGACCCTTGGCAACCGAACCAGAGCCTGCCGGAAGACCTTTGAAGTCTGGGCGAACATCGATGTCCCAAGCAGCGACCTCTTTAGGAGTTGCATCTCGACCAACACCTGGGTATTTGCTGGTTTGTGCAAACGCTGAAGCGCCAGTTAAACAGAAGGCGATGGCCAACGCAATTTTAGGAAACTTGAACATTTTTCACCTCGCCATTTTCTTGTACCAACCATGACTGAATGGCATTGTTGTGATAGATCGAACGTGTGCCACGGACATCACGCAGTTGCTTGTACATGGGTTGGACATAACCTGTTTCGTCTTGCGCACGGCTTTGGATGATGGTAGGTTTGCCATCCCAAACCCAATCTAAGTTGAATCGGGTCAGGGCTTTTGAAAGCACAGGTGTTTCAAGACGCGCTGGGCGCCAATTGCGACCGCCATCTGTAGACACATCGACACGCTTGATCTTGCCTTTGCCCGACCAAGCCAATCCAGTGATGTTGTAGAAACCTTTGTCTAACAAAACTTGGCCGCCGGAGGGCGTCGTGACCACGCTCTTACATTCTTGAATGTTGGTGTACTGGCGATGCAAACCATTAGGCTGCAAATCGATGTAGTGAATGGCTTCGTCTTTTGCTGCATAGGGTTGGTCACCTACTTCTACGCGGCGCAAGTACTTGACCCAACTCACACCCTGAACACCTGGTACCACCAAGCGCAATGGATAGCCATTTTCTGGGCGCAACATTTCGCCGTTTTGACCATAAGCTACCAATACTTCACCGGAGGTAATCAGGCTCATGGGAATGGTTCGCGTCATGGAGGAGCCGTCGCCGCCTTCTGCCAAAACAAACTTGCCATTTTTCAAATCGGCGCCTGCCAATTCAAGCAATGTAATGAGGGGTACACCTGTGAACTCACTGCATGACAACATGCCGTGGGTGTATTGCACTGTGGGCACCGCTACGTTGCCCCAATCAACAGCTGTGTTGGCGCCGCACTCGATGAAGTGAAAGCGTGATACAGATGGCAAGCGCATGATTTCGTCCATGGTGAAAACTTTTGGGTTTTTCACCATGCCATTGATCATGAAGCGGTGCTTAGAGGGATCGATGTCCCACCAACCTTGATGGTGACGCTCGAAGTGAAGGCCGCTTGGCGTGACGATGCCAAACAAAGATTGCAAGGGCGCAAATGACACAGAGGCCTGTGTGGTTTGCGTCAAGCCCGGACTTTGGCGACGCTGCAAATTTGCCTCGTATTTGGATGGCTTACCGTAGCCTTCAGTGGCAACACCTTGGCCCAAGCCTGTTGCATGTTCAGGCAACTTCAAAATGTTGGGATCACCACCTTCGGTGGGAATAGGATTGCCTTGCGCAAGAGCGTGAGGGGCAGATACAGCTGCAACGCCCGCTGCAGTGGCTGTCGAAGCAGCTGCGAAAGCACGTCGAATGAAATCTCGACGGCCTTGTTTGCCTTCCGCAAAAACCGTTTTGACATCGGTCGGTGTGAGGAAGTTTTCGGGGGCTTTTAGAACCCTGCCGGAAGAATTGAATTGCTCTTTCACCATATCTCCTTGTTGAGCATTTGCAGCGCACTTAAGCGACAAATTATATAAGTCTCCGCTTATTTAATGGACGCAATTCTCGTCTGTGCGGCTGAACTCAAAATTACAAATCTAAGCCTGCTATTTTCGAGGCGGTAACGTCAGCTGAATTGATTTAAGTCAATCCAGCTGACATGACGCGGGTTTTTTAATAGCGGTAGCTGGCCAACAATTGCCAATTGTTTTGGCTGTGCGAAATGCTGGCGCTTTGCGTAGTCACTGTCACTTTGCCAGCGTGGGACATGGCTGCATCCAATTGCCATTGCTTGCTCAATTGGTAGCTGGCGCCCAACGTCATATGGTCTTCCACAATCGCTGGAAATAAGGGGTTGGTCATTTCCTTGGGGATGGGGTTACTGGCCAAGTTCAAACCACCGCGCAGGGTAAGTACGTCATTGACACGATAAGCGCCACCAAGAGATACGACTGTTTGGTCAGCCCAGTTCTGCGGCATTGCAAAGCTGACGTTGCCACCCATTCCTGAACTGGTATAGCTCATAGAAAACTGCTTCATGACTTTTGACCATTCAACGCGTTTAACGTCGGCAGCAAGGGTCAGAGAAGGGCTTGATTTGAAGGCCATGCCGATTGCCAATGTGGCTGGCATTTGAAAGTCTAAAACCTTGAGTTGACCCACGTCTGCAAAACCACCAGGTGCACTCATGCTGGCGCCTTTGGCTGAAGTTTTCATGTCACCTTGCGATGTTTTGAGGTGATAACTGGCGCCCAACACTAACTCAGGCGTTGCTTGATACGTCATGCCTAGTTTGCCTGTCCATCCTGTAGCCTTTGCCGCACCGCTGAAATCGTTGGTATTGGAAAAGTCAATGCGTGCCCAGGGTGCTTGCGCCAGTTGCGGCAAAGCCATGCCTAAATTACCTGAAGGCATGCCATTCACCATGCTGCCCAATTGGCCGCCTGTCGCAGCCATTTTCATGTCCAAATTAGACCAAGCATAGTCCAAGGTGGCACCTACATTCAACTTATCAGAGATTTTCATGGCAACTGGGAACAAGATGCGTCCGACGCTTAGCTCTGAGCGCACATCGCTGCCAGAACCCATGGCCAGTGCTGTGTTCGCTGCGTATTCTGTTCCCATTCCGCCTTGGCCAAACATTCCGACGCCATAAGTCAGGTTGCTTGCTTTGCGGACCCATCCAAACGCTGGCATGACATAAGACGTTCCACCAGAGTTGGCTGATGGAAAGCCTGGCACGGTGGTGCTGACCTTGGGACCTAAGACACCTAAAGCCAAATCTAGGCGAGTACCGTCTGCACCCATTTGCAAAGTGGCTGGGTTGTTCATCATGGCAGCAGTGCCGTTTTCTATGGCAGTTGCAGCACCTCCCATGCCCATGGCAATGGGGCCGTAACCTTCCAAGATCATGCCATTGGTGGCCCAAGCTGTAGAGCCAGTTGACAGAATGGCGGCGGCAATGGCGATGGTTTTTTTATTTAATTGAATGTTCATGTTAATCACCTTTGATGCTTAGATTTCGCCTTTGGAGGCACGTTCCATCATTTCCCAGATGGTGTCGCGCACAGCATTGGCCTCTTCTTTCAAAGGCGAAGGCAATTTCCGACCCATTTTGACCATCATGTCCATGTTGAGTGTGTAAAGCCATAAGCCATCTTCTTTTTCAACCACTGTAACGCGGCAGGGTAAGTAGGCTGCCATGTGAGGACTGAAGTCCACCATTCGGCGAGCAGTTGTAGGTGTGCAGAAAGAATAGACAGTAAGCAGTTTTTGCTTTTGCCCAGTACGGGCTTCGAGTTCTTTCGACAATGGCAAGGTGCCAACGTCTTTCATGTTGCGCTCGGTGGCGACTTGTTTCAAGATTTGTTCGATGTCGTTGGGCGTCACACCTTTGGCAACTTTTCGTTCCCAAGTGGTGGCAACAGCAATGTCGCCTTCTGCTTCTACCCAACGATCCCACATGCGGCTAGCTTCAGTACCCGCACCGCTTTCCAGCTTGGCCATAGTGCTAATAGTGCCGCAACCCGTCAACATCATCGTTGCTGTGAGTGCCGCGGCCAAAGTTGCGGTTTTAAATCCAAATCGCATGAGGGTTCTCCTGATTGATCTCATCGGACTGTCAAGGTTTGCGCGCATTCGCAAATCTCCAGTGATGCCTTGATCATCAGGGAAAAAAACCCAGGGGGGTATCCGAATATACCCTAGGGGGTAAGGTAAGCTTTGCGTCAGCTTTTACTTGAATTTGTAGTGGTCACGATTTAAAACAGCAGCCACAGCTGTGACCTCTTCTGGGAAAAAGCCCAAATTGAGTTCAGTGTTGCACTGTTCGACCATGCCTCTTAAAAAACCAGGCGTGTTAATTCGACCTTGCGGTTTGTACATCGCACTGCCGTCACCACCCACACGTTTTTGATGGCACGAATCGCATTTGTTTTGCGCAATGAGTTGCGCGCCCAATTTCAAATCTGCATCTTTGAACAAAATGGGTTGAGCAAAGGCGTTGCTGCTAACCAGCAGCCCTATCAAAATGGAATTTGTTACAAAGAGCTTCAAGAAATTGACTTGATTCATTTTGCGCCTGACAAAATCCAAGTGGCCAATGTGGTGGCGTCGGCATCGCTCAAAGAAGCTTGGGCGGGCATGGGTACAGGCCCCCACTTGCCAGAACCACCAGCTTTGATGCTTTTTGCCAAGTTTGAGGCAGCATCGGCTTGACCTGCATATTTTTTAGCGACATCCGAATAAGAGGGACCGACGATTTTTTTATCTGTAGCGTGACAAGCCATGCACGCGTTTTTCTTCGCCAAATCGAGGTTGGCCCAAGCTGGAAAAGCGGCAGTAAAAGCCAATGCCAAGGTGATTGTTTTGATGTGCATAAGATCTGTTGAATGTGAATATATGACTGGCTACTAATTTAACTCAAATGATGCGCAAATTTGAGCTCTTGAAGGATGTGTTTACCTCGGTATTTTCCCGATGAAACAGTTTGCCGCAGTGTGCTCTTTCTTGCTAAGTGCGAATTAACTTTCTGGCCATGGCAATTCGCTCATCGAGATAGCTGCCGTAAAAGTCTGGCAGATAGCCGCCTTCCATGCGATCTGCAATTTCTTGCCCTTTGGGGCCTAAGAACAACAGAGTGGGTGCAATGCTGACGCGCCAATGTTTGACCATTTGCTCGTGAGTCAGCACCTGACCCGAAAACCCCTTTACTTGCTGGTCACTGCGCATGTCTATTTGGACTATCGGAAACCCTTTTTTCTGCATAGGACCCAAGTAGCTGTTTCTGGCCATTCTGCAATAAGGGCACCCCGCCAAACTCACCATGACAATAAGCGGCTCCTTGACTCGCATTGCATTTTCTAGCTCGTCCGGTAAGGAAACTGAGGCGGGTAATACTGCGGGCACTGCTTCAGCTTGCAGATGTGCCAAGGCCAGGACACTTGTTAATCCGCGTACAAGCCCCTTGCAATAGTCTCTTCGGGAGACCTTAGGCAATGAAAAAGCAAGTAGTTTGGGCATGACAAATGTGCAAAAAAAAAGGGACAATCGAGGGACAACCCCAGTTTGATGTCTGGGGTTACCCTTTTCAGGGTGTCGTTTTATATCAGTATTGAATGAATTATTGGGGAAGTTTGTGAATCTCGCAAGTCTGCTAGAAACTTATGGTGACCATCTGGTCCTTGCCTTCGGCGGTGGGCTGATTGGATTGCTATTTGGATTCAGTGCGCAAAGGTCTAAATTTTGTGCACGAGCCGCAGTTATTGAGTGCTGTGAAGGCGAATGGCGTCAACGCTTTGCAGGTTGGATGTTGGCCTTCGCAACCGCCATGTTGCTAGTGCAAATTGCAATAAGTTTTGAATTTTTAAATCCTTCTAGCTCTCGTCACTTGGGCTCTCAGGGCAGTATTTCCGGATCCGTGATGGGCGGCCTTATGTTTGGTGTTGGCATGATCATGACCCGCGGTTGCGCCAGCCGTTTGATCATTTTGTCTGCCAACGGCAATCTGCGTGCGTGGATTTCTGGATTGGTCTTTGCGGTCACTGTACAAGCCAGCATCTCAGGTGCATTTGCGCCCGCGCGTCAGTACATCGCGTCATTGTGGGTGGTTGATGGCGGGCCTCAGCGCAATGTTCTGAACGCGCTTGGCTCATCATCATGGATGGGATTGGCCTTGGGCCTGATTATCTTAGGCGTTGCCATTTGGCGATTCCGAGCAACAGCGGGTGGCCCAAAGCCCCTTATTGTTGGTAATATTTTTGCAGGTGGCGCCATTGCATTGGGTTGGTTCTTTACGCAATGGGTTGCCAGTGCTTCATTTGAACCCGTGGCTGTTCAGGGCTTGTCTTTCAGTGGCCCCTCTGCAGAATGGTTAAACCGCGTGTTGTTTACTGAAACCGCACCCAAGATTGGCTTTGATGCAGGATTGTTACCGGGTGTGTTCATTGGCTCCTTCATTGCCGCCGTTTTATTTGGCGACTTTAAATTTGAAGGTTTTCAAACAGAAAACAAACTGGGCCATTATTTAAGCGGTGCAATTTTGATGGGATTTGGTGCTGTCTTGGCAGGCGGTTGTACCGTAGGGGCTGGCATGTCGGGCGGTATTGTTTTTTCTAGTACAGCTTGGCTAACACTTTTCTCCATCATTGCGGGATCTGCACTCACTTACAAATTCTTGAAGTCCATTGGTGCGCCTACCTAAATTGCTTTAGCTGGGTATGCGTGGCTGTTGACGTAAGTCAAGTCATTACGCCATCCTCCGGTTAGCATTCATATTAGTCTAAGCTGATGTAAAAGGTTGCCCGTGAGTGTCCCACTGAACGAACTCGTTGAAATTTATGGCGAAGGCGCTGTGCTAGCTGCCGGCGGCGCTGCCATTGGCCTTTTTTTTGGCTTCTTTGCCCAGCGCTCGAAATTTTGCCTCCGCGCTGCTGTCATTGACTTTTGGCACGGTCATTTCAAAGACAAGCTGTCCATTTGGCTGCTGGCTTTTTCAGCCGCTGTGATGGCCACACAAGCTTTGGTTTTGTGGGGAGGTCTAGACAGCAGTGCGGCACGACAGATTGCTGCACGTGGCAGCTTGTCGGGTGCCATCATCGGTGGCTTGCTGTTCGGTATTGGCATGATCTTGACCCGCGGTTGTGCCAGTCGGCTCCTCATCCTTTCTGCCAACGGTAACTTGCGAGCCTTACTTTCAGGTTTGATTTTTGCCGTCGTGGCGCAATCAAGTTTGTCTGGTGCACTCATGCCTGTCAGGATTGCTGTTGGTGAGTGGTCTACCTTGGAGGGTGGACCGGGCCGAGATTTGTTAGCCTTGTCGGGTACTGGGCATGTGACTGGTTTGGTCATTGGCTTGTTGTGTTTTGCCGTTGCCATTTATTTTGTAAATCGCAGCGCAAGTAAACCCGTCATGGTATGGGTGGGTGGCATTGGCACGGGCTTGAGTGTTGCCGCTGCTTGGGGCTTCACCCAATGGGTTGCCAGCAACTCATTTGAACCGATCCAAATTCAAGGCCTGACGTTCAGCGGCCCTTCTGCTGAATGGTTGATGCGAGTCTTGCAATCACCTGCACCCAAAATTGGTTTTGAATTTGGGTTGTTGCCAGGTGTTTTCTTGGGCTCTTTCTTAGGTGCCATGGCTGGCAAAGAGTTCAAGTTAGAAGGCTTTAAAGACGGCTACAGCATGCGTCGCTATATTGTGGGGGCAGTGCTAATGGGCTTTGGCTCGATGCTGGCCGGGGGCTGTGCCATTGGTGCGGGCGTGACAGGTGGCGCTATCTTTGCCTTGACCGCATGGGTCACATTGCTAGGCATGTGGGTAGGCGCCGGTTTAACCGATCGTTGGCTGGACTCACCAGCCAACGTGCGCTTGCCTTGAATGTTTATTTGCTGCTGAGGTACTCGGCAACTGCCGCCATTTCTAGGGGGGTCATCTTGACAACAATGGAATGCATCACGGCATTGTCATTGGTCCGTTCACGTGTGTTGAATTGCTTCAATTGCGTCTCGGTGTAAGAGGCATATTGACCCGCAAGGCGAGGCAGTGACACGGTGCCTTTGGCCTCTGCACCATGGCAACTGGCGCAAGCAGGCACGCCGCTGAATTTATTGCCATTGTGAAACACGTATTTGCCAACAGATGCCAGTCCGGCGTCTTTGGCTTCTTCTGTGGGCACACTTTGTTTTTCATAAAACTTGCCCACCGCCAACATTTCGTCGGGTGTTAACTTGGTCACCATGTCGCGCATGGCTGTGCTTTTGCGTGCGCCGCTTTTGAAGTTTTCTAGTTGCTTGGCAATGTACTCGTGGTGTTGACCCGCCAAGCGTGGAAAAACCTCGCTAGAAGACTCGCCTGTGGCACCATGGCAGAGAAAGCACGAGCCAGAAATGATTTTCTTTGCTCTGGCTTCATCTGCTTGTGCCCATGCTGATGAGCAAAAGCTGAGCGTTGTGAGTGCAGCAGCTAGAACTTTGACAAAAAAAAGACTCTTCATACCTATGTCTTAAGCCAAAGTGTCTGCCCAGATATTACGTGCCCATGCCATGGCATAGCGGCCTTCTAATTCGTTGGCAGCGCTGGAAACGCCACCAGAGCCAGGCACCGTCAACATGGTTTTCTTGTCGGCGTCGTAAGTGTGAACACTGGCCACGTGAACCACGTCTTCTGAGCTGACAAAGCTGTAGCAAGTGTTGTTGTAAATGGGCTGCTTGTTGGGTTCTTTGCCAGTGAGCAAAGCCACAACCGCTGCAGCACAGGTTTTGCCGTGTTGGTTTGCCATGTGGCCTGACTTCGGCATGGCTGGCGCAATTTGGATAGAGTCGCCCAAAACGTGAACGTTCTTGGCTGCCTTAGATTCGAAGGTGAGGAAGTCGACTTCGCACCAGCGTTTGTTCGCCGTGGCCAAGCCAGACTTGACGGCAATGTCGCCCGCACGCATGGGAGGAATGACATTCAAGACAGCGGCTTTGACATCCTCATTGAATTCAAACTTCAACGTGTTGGTGGCGGCATCAACATCGGTGGCGGTGTGTTTGCCACGGTATTCAACGATGCCTTTGTATCGCTCGGCCCAAGCCTTTTTGAACAACGGACCTTTGGAGGTGACATCGTCGTTGGCGTCCAAAATGAGAACCTTGCTTTTGGGCTTGGCTTTGCTGAAGTACTCGGCCACTTGGCAGGCACGCTCGTAAGGGCCGGGAGGGCAGCGGTAGGGGGCCAACGGAATTGATAAGGCATACACGCCGCCGTCGGGCATGGCTTCCAGTTGTTTGCGCAAGGCCACAGTTTGAGCGCCTGCTTTCCATGCGTGCAGCACTTTGTCTTGCGCGCCGGCTTTGCTCATGCCTGGCAGAGATTCCATCATGAAGTCGACGCCCGGCGACAAAATGAGCCTGTCGTATGGCACTTCAGAGCCGCCTGCCAATTTGACAACACGCTTGTCGGGGTCAATTTGTGTCACGTAGTCTTTGATCAAGTTGACGCCATGGCGCTTGACCAAGTTGTCATAAGACGTGGTGATGTCGGCCATGGTTTTGCTGCCGCCAATGACCAAATTGGAAATAGGGCAGGAGATGAAGCTGGCGTTGGGCTCAATCAAGGTCACTTGAATGCCATAGTCAGACCACATGCGAACGTACTTGGCAGCGGTTGCGCCACCATAACCACCACCCACCACCACAACTTTAGGGCCATTGGCGCCGCCGATGGTGGCGCAGCCGGACATCAGAGCCATTGCACCCAGTGCAGAAGTTGCTGAAGCAGTTTGAATAAATTGACGACGTTTCATGACAACTCCTTATTTTTTCTGTGCAGCAAAGTAACCAGCGATAGCAACAATCTGCGCGTCGCTATAGCCTTTGGCCAACTGATGCATGATGGTGGCTGGCTTGCGGCCCGCTTTAAAGTCCAGCATTTTTTTCACCATCTCGTCTTTGTTAGCGCCTGCCAACGATTCATTGCCTGGCTCGGCGCGGCCATTGGTGCCATGACAGTTGGCGCAACCTGCTGCCCAGCTGCGAACGGTAAGGGGGTCGGGTGTTGATGTTGTTTGGGCAGATGCCACATTAGCAGTGCTCAGTAAAGCAGCGATCAGAAAAATTAGTTTGTTCATGGTATTTCTCTATTTCAATGGAATATAAATTTGGATTGGATCGAATTTAGGGGCGAAGGTAAACAAAACCAGAACGTGCCTGAAGTAACGCAACTTCCGCAACACCTGAGGGAACCACAGAGGCTTCCATGGCAACTCTGTCTTTGGGGATTTTTCGTGTCACCAGTGTGTTGTTGCAAACTTTGAATTCCACACCTTTGGAGGCCAGGTCGCCGATGCTGCCTGCAAAGCTTTCGCCAATTGCGTTGGTGGCGCCGTCTAACAAAAAGTCAATGCCAGGGCCATGCGTGACCACTGTAATTTTGGCCGTTGGATCTGCAGCCAAATGGTTGCGAATGTTGCCCATGGCGCGATAGGCCTGCGCTACGCCTTCGTTGATGTGATAGACCACTTTCACTTGTGCCATGGCCAGATTACAGAAAGCCAAAGACGCGAAAAAAAATGCTGCACGGAAAAGAGATGATGTATTCATTAGTCGTTCCTTATTTAAGGTGATGTTATCTCTCTGTCGGCTATCTGGAGCACAGTAATAACCCGACTTCAAACTGACGTGAGACTTTCAGTTTCAATTTGTGAGCAGACTGCATGGCAAAGGTCGACAAAACTGGGATTGGCAATGCTGTAATAAATTTGAACGCCGTCTCGCCGTTTCTGAACAATGCCTGCTTGGTACAAAGTGCTTAGGTGCTGCGACATATTGGATTGCGTGGTATCGACTTCTTCTAGCAGTTCACTGACGTTTTTCTCGCCAGCGCACAAACAACTCATGATGCGTAATCGCATTGGGGCAGACATCACCCGGAAAATTTCTGCGGCACGGTTGAACGTGGCGTCATCTTTTTCGAGGGTGCCAAATTGAATAGGTTTAGGTTTGCTCTTTCGCATACCCCTAAATATAGCTTGAAAGGAGGTTGGCGGATCAGTTTCAAGCTCACAATAGCCCGTAATGCAAAGCACGCAAGTTAGTTTTCAGGATGTCATAGAGCGAACCCATTTGACCAAGTCGTCGGCAGAGCGTGCGCCGGAAACTCGGGAAACTTCCTTGCCACCCTTGAAAATGGCAATTGTGGGAATGCTGCGAATGTTGTGACTGGCGCCCACCTCTTGGTGCGCTTCTGTATCGACTTTCACAAAACGAGCATGTGGTTCCAACGTGGCGCAAGCCTTTTCGTATTCCGGCGCCATCATGCGACATGGGCCGCACCACGGTGCCCAAAAGTCGACGACCACTGGCACTTCGCTTTTTGCAATTTGAGCTTCCAAACCAGTGGCTGTGAGGCTGGCAGGGTGTTTGTCAAACAGGGGCTTATGACAGCTGCCGCACGACAACTCGGCCTCCAATTGCGCCGTTGCAACCCGGTTGGTGCTATTGCAGTGGGGACAAACCAAATGTGTTTTCATGTGGACTCCATTTCAAGCGGATCCATGACAAGTGGCGATGGATCTTAGTTTTTCAAGCACATCATGACATCAGACACTTGAAATGAATTGATCTAAGTTAAGTTCAAAGTGGATAAAGTCTCTAACATTGACGTTGACATTAATCGGTGCAGAATGAACGGTTGACTTTATGGAGAATTCTGATGTTGAAGCTATTTACTTTAGCCACCGTAATAGCGCTCCTTTCGGCATGTTCGTCTGGCAATGAGGCTGACAAAGTGTCGCTTCAACAAGCCCGAGTTGAGCATGAGGCAGGTCGTGCATTGCTCATTGACATTCGCGAAACGAGCGAGCACCAGACGGGTGTTGCGCAAGGCGCTGTATTGCTGCCTATGAGCCAATTGGCTGCAAAGCAAAGCTTGATTCCTAAAAACCCAGAGCAGCCTGTCTTGCTAATTTGCAATACACAAAACAGATCCAAAGCAAGCTTGGCCAAACTCAAAGAACAAGGCTATCAAAACATTCGATATGTGGAAGGTGGCATGAGTGCTTGGGCCTCAAAGGGATGGCCGATGGTCAAGCCCTGAAACTGTGAAATTAGTTCAAAACCACTCAATTTGAGGCCAGCCACGTTTGGCAGCCTCCGTGCGCAACTTCACATCCCCTTGTGTCACCGTTGGGTGGTTCACAGCTTCTAGCAAAGGCAGATCATTGATGGAGTCGCTGTAGCCCCAAGTTTCAAGCTGGGTCCACTGCAAATGCTGTTGCTCACACCAAGTCATGAGCCGCTCCACTTTGCCCTCACGCATGTTCAAAACCCCAAGCGCCTTGCCGGTGAACAAGCCATCTTTCACTTCTGCTTCCGTGGCAATCAATTCTGAAATGCCTAAATGCGCGGCTGTCAGTTCTGTGATGAATCGGTTGGTGGCAGTGGTCATCACCACGCGATCGCCTTTGGCTTGATGGGCTTTAATTTGGGCTTTGCCGCCCTCACACAATCGCGGCATGACCCAAGTGTTCAAAAACTCTTGGCGCAGAGGTTCCCATGCTTGAGGAGTTTTGAGCGTCAGCGTGCCAATGTAAAACTCACAAAACGCTTGGACGTCGACAGCGCCCGATTTGTAAT
>JACCDX010630136.1_pt1 | contig 16164 bp, 10 predicted proteins | sample 7449681 | NCBI WGS metagenome assembly JACCDX01 (sample SAMN15323450, study PRJNA562643) | freshwater metagenome | isolation source: river surface water | place: USA:Blue River Watershed | collected 2017-08-18 | reverse complement strand
TGAAAGTATTACAGACAAAGAAACAGGAGCCATTAACGAGCCAGTTGTAAATTACTTAGACCTAAGCTGGTCAAACAAATGTAATCTACAGTGTAGGATGTGTACTCCAAATGCCAGCGATCAGCTTATAAAAGAATATAAAGATCTTAATTTAGATTCTAATCCTAATGATATTGAGATACGTTTAGATTTTAAGCCTCGTTGGGCATACGATAAAATATCACAAGTACTAGAAAAGATTACCAATAATAAACTAAATCAAATTTTAGTTACCGGCGGCGAGCCTTTAATTAATAATGACTTTTACAAGTTTTGCGAAACCTTAATTGCAAAAGATTTAGCAAAAAACATATCTATTTCTTTTCATACTAATCTCACAGTAATGCCTCAAAAATGGATAGAGATACTTGGTCAATTTCAAAAAGTTGTTTTTAAAATTAGCATTGACGGAATTAAAAATTGTTATGAATATATTAGGTATCCTGGAAAATGGAGTATATTAGAATCTAATATTATTGAATTATCTGATATAATTAAAAGTGGACAAAGAAACTTTGAAATAGAATTTCATACTGTGCTTTCAATTTTTAATGCTCACGGTCTTATTGATCTTTTAGATTTTCTAGTATCTTTACCAGAAGATGATAATATTAGAAAAATGCCTCATTTAAATTATATTTTTCATCCAGACCACGGTTCCCCAACACATTTGCCTTCTAATATAAAAACCGATATTATTAAATCAGTACAGCACTGGATTCAAAAAAATTCAGAAGAATACAAATTATCCAAAGAAAAGATTACATTAGTATTAGCTGTATTACAAATGATGCAAGATAATCAAACTACAATTCCAGTCCAAAAAGAAATTATCCAAAAAATCAAAATGGTAGATCAATATCGTAGCCAAAATACGTATGAAAACTTGCCTTGGTTGGACATTTTTGAAAAATCACTGGTTGACAAGACTGCATTTTGAACATATAATATACATATTGTTTAACACAACAGGAGCATAAATTGGCTACTAAACTCAAAAAAGCAAGTATTGCAATTCGTCAAAAAGCTAATCGTGACAACAGTCCTACTTGGGACGGTGCCAGCGAATGGGACGGCGACAAGTTTACAGCTAATTTCCGTAAGGCTATGGATCACTATCGTTTTGAGTCTGGTGTTAAAGATCTCAAAGTTAAGGTAGTCGAATGGATGCATAGCCAAGGCTACGACAAGGCAGATATCCGCGCCATCCGCAAGACCAAAGATCGTTACTTTAATGGTACTATGGTAGGCGTGGCCGCTTGCCTTGTTAAAGGTATGCCAGAAATCCACGCAGAATTTAACAACGGTCGAGACACTGGTGCGTGGCTTCGTGCCGAAATTGACAAGGTTATGCAACTGGGTGCTGACGATCTTGAAGACGACGAAGACGCACCTAAAGAAGAAAAGCCTGCTGTATATGTGCCTAGCATTCAAGAACGTGTTCGAGATGCAGCCTATGCCATGACTGAGGAAATCGAAGAAGCGTTTGAGAGCTTCCAAAAAGATCCTGAGAACTTTGATCCCAAGGCATTCAAAATGCTGAACCTACTCAAAGGCAAAGGTGCTAAGGCTGCTCACGCACGTATCATTCGCGACTTTTACGGCCGCGATCTTGCAGAACTGTTGGAACTAGCTAGCGGAGAAGCAGACGAACAACTTCGTGAAGGTTACAAGCATCGTAGCCGTAAGCAAATTAAGAATCTCATTGCATTCTTGCAAGAGATCGAAAGTGCTTGCAATATGCTGATGCAAGAAGCCAAAGTTAACAAGAAGCCTCGTAAGACCAAGGCTGTTAGCAAGGACAAACTTGTTGCCAAACTCAAGTACAAGAAAACCGATGAAGCACTCAAGCTGGTCAGTGTCAATCCTGCAGATATCATTGGTATGAAAGAATTGTGGGTTTACAACACTAAGACCCGTAAACTGGGCAAGTATGTTGCTTCAGAATTTAACGATCTTGGTGTTAAAGGTACTACAATTACAGGGTTTGACGAAAACAAGAGTGTGCAGAAAACCCTGCGCAAACCTGCAGATCAACTCAAAGAGTTCAAGGCAGCTGGCAAGGTTGTGCTACGCAAGTTCTTGGAGGAAATCAACGCTGTTGACACCAAAATGAACGGTCGCATTAACGAAGAAACCGTCCTGCTTAAAGTAGCATAAAACAATTAGGGCCGTAGATAAATACTCAAAAGAGAGTATTTTCTATGGCCTTAAACGTCTTTGAACCCCTAAAATTTAGCACCCAAGGTATTACTGACCTTGCTACCAAACAGACTCTTGTAGTTTCTGACGGTAAAATCACTGTTGAAACAGTAGAACCTACCAAAGGTGTAGTTTTTGCTGGAAGCAGTTTAGCCGAACTAGAAGGCAGAGGATTAAAATGGTCTGATGGTCGAAAAGGTAAAACGCTTGGTTTAAAAAAATCAAAACTGTTTACTGACCTAACAGTTAACCTAGCCGAAGAACAAGAATTCCAAATAGCTGACTCTACTGTTTTATCTTTTTCAGAACTTGGTTCGTCAGTAGTAAAAAGTAATTTAAAGCAATTAGGTACTCTTAAAAATTTACGTGTTAGCGGTGATGCTACACTAGCAGATTTTGCTTTCTTCAGTTCAGATCTAAATCGCCTCGGAATCAACACAGAAAGTCCGGGTGCGGGATTAGGCATAGTTGAGAACGGTGTTGATATTATTCTTGGTAGTAGAAAGAATGACACTGCGGTATTAGGAACTACAGCCAATGATCATTTAGAACTAATCACAGACAACACTGCTAGAATTACCATTTCAAATAATGGAGAAGTACGTGTTCACGGTGTGCTTTACGCAGAAGAAGTAATCACACAACGTTCAAGTCCTTTAAGTTTTGTAGAAACACCAGAAAGTTCAAATTACGGTAAGGGCATACTTTGGTCATATCCTAATCAAAACGCCAAGAAGTTAGTATTACAGTCTAACCCTGATAGAATTTATTCTTCTGAAAATCTTGACCTTGGTGCTAACAAACAATATTCTATTAACAGGGTTCCAGTATTAAGTTCTGATAGATTAGGCGATACTGTTACAGAAAGTAACTTACAAAAACTTGGACTATTAAGAGAGCTACAAGTTTTGGGCGATGCTGCCGTTACAAGAACATTATCTACTACCAAAGTTAGCATTGGCAGCTTTGGTATTCTTGAAAACAAATTAGATACACAGGGCGAATTTGAAATTGTTAGAAACGACATAAAAGAGTTTTCTATTTCAAATAGTATTGTAATTGGCAATCCAGAACAAAGTACAAGACCAGTATCAGTATACGGAAGATTAGCCATAGGTGTAGCACAACCAGATCCAGGCTATGCATTGACTGTGGCTGGACCGGTTAGCTTTGACAATAAGAAATTTAAAACAGGTTCAGGAGCACCAACTGAGGGGGCATATAACAAAGGCGATATCGTTTGGAACACTGATCCAAAGGCCAACGACTATATCGGTTGGGTATGTGTAAATCCTGGGGCACCTGGTCATTGGCTACCATTTGGCGCAATTACTTCTGCCTAAACCTTGACATTATTAGTAATTAATGTATAATTACTTGTATGCGGTCTTAGGCATTCAACCCGCAATATAAATTCTGCATGCCATCAAACTTGCTCATTTATAAAGGAGACTAGAGATGGCAAAATATCTTTCAACAAAAACATACGGCAATGACAGAGGGCTTAGTTGTTGCTTTAGACAATGGCGTTCAACACACAGTCATTGCTCATTGTTACACGGTTACTCAATTGGTATTAAATTAGTATTTGAATCTGAAACACTAGATAGTCGCAATTGGGTTATGGACTTTGGTGGTCTTAAAGCATTTAAAGAATGGAGTGAATGGATGTTTGATCACACTATGATTATAGCCAAAGACGATCCAGAATACCAAACATTTGTAGAGCTGAATAGAATTCAGGGCGGCTTTCAAAATAAAGGCATTATTGATCTTAGAGTAGTAGATGGTGTAGGCTGTGAAAAATTTGCAGAACTAGCTTATCGTACAATGGACGAAATTTTAGAAGCGTACAAAGAAGGGCGTGGATGGACTCATCCAGATGGGCGTGTGTTCGAAGCTCGATATCCTGTTGGACAAGATGTCAAATTACGTTCAGCAGAAGTTTTTGAACACGAAGCGAATTCGGCTATTTACGAAGTTTAATCAGTAGACAACTTAGGGCATAGATGCTATAATAGCACTATGTCCATTTTTATTTTATTTCAATTATGAAGCGTATTGGTTTTGCCTGCAAGTGGATTGATCGTCCAGATCAAGTAGATGGTATCAAACCCAAGGATGAGTGCAAAAAGTACAATACTGGATCCACTACCGTTGCTTGGTTAAATAGACAAAGCAAAGAGGTAGCTGAAGAAAAACTTTGGTCCTTACTTGATCAAAATATTGAGTCTACCCGTTTGCTAGTAGAACGAGTAGGAGAACTAGATGAAAATCTTAGAATGGTACGACTCAGTAGCGATATCCTTCCTGTATTCACTGAGCCTAGCTGGTCGTGGTTTTATAGACAATCTGACGTACGATCCGCCGCAGAGAGAGGATTTCGGAGAGTGGGCGATTTGGCCCGCAAGAATAACGTTAGGCTCAGTTTCCATCCTGGCCAGTTTTGCGTGTTGGCTTCTGATAACCCAGACATTGTAAACCGCAGTATTGAGGAATTTGAATATCATGCAACTATGGCCAATTGGATGGGGTACGGACAGAAATTTCAAGACTTTAAAATCAATGTCCACATCTCGGGTAGAGCCGGTACCCAAGGCCTTCGAAACGCACTTAAAAGATTGTCTCCAGAAGCCCGCAACTGTATTACAATTGAAAACGAGGAAATAAGTTATGGACTCGATGACTGCCTATCTATTGGTGATGTCGTTCCTATTGTGCTTGACATTCATCATCATTGGATTCGCGAAGGAGAGTATATCCAGCCAGGAGATGATCGCGTTAAAAGGGTTATCGATAGTTGGCGTGGTGTTCGTCCTGTTTGTCATTATAGTGTTAGCCGAGAAGATGTCTTGGTTGATCACTGCAATGGAACACTTCCCAATCATACGGTTCTCTTAGAATCAGGACATAAAAAACAAAAACTGCGGGCCCATAGTAATTTCTATTGGAACACCGCAGTTAATGAATGGGCTTTAGGTTTTACCCAAACACACGATATTATGTGTGAGTCAAAAGCTAAAAATCTAGCTAGTTTTGCACTGGCTAAACAAGCTAAAGAATTAGGACTTTTGTGATTTTGGCTTACGTGGCTTTTTTGCAGTAGCTTTGATTGCCGCTGGTTTTTTAGCCCTAGGCTTTTTAGCCGGTGCTGGCTTGTCTTCAACCACAGGTGCTGCCTCAACTACTGGCAAAGGTTGCGGTTCTGGCATTGGTGCAGGCACTTCAACTTTGTATGGAGCTTCTGCAACTTGAGCCTGTTCTTTAGCGGCGGCCTTTTCAGCATCAGTTGGATAGCCTAATAATTTCTTAATAAATGTGAACATAGTGTTCCTCCTTAGGAAATTATTTATAACTAAATATTACTATGGCCTATAATTTCATTAAAAATGTCATTCTAAACGAAAATACACCTAGCAAAAAGCTAGAATTACTTCCATTACCCTATAGTAAAGGAGATTTGGAACCTGCTATTTCAGAAGACACAATTAACTATCATTATAGTAAACTAGCCAAATCTTATGTAACTCGATACAATGACCGAGAAGGAGATTTGGATTTTAATGAAGCAGGTGCGTTTTTACATAACTTATTGTTTCCGCAGTATAAAAAACCAGCCGGAAAAAATGAACCAGCTGGTCCAGCTGGAGAGTTTATCGATAAACATTATAAAACTTTTGACAAATTTAAAGAAGAATTTTCTTCTGTTGCTATGGGCATACAAGGCAGCGGATGGGTATATTTGGCCAAGGACGGCAAAATTAAAACCATCAAGAATCATCAAATCAAGCAAGACATTGTGTTGTTAGTTGACTGGTGGGAACACGCCTGGGCTCTCGATTATCAGTCTGACAAAAAGAAGTATTTAGAAAATCAATGGAAAATTATTAATTGGAATGTGATCTCTAGTAGACTAGGATTAGCTACAGTCGGCTGATATCTAGATCACTGTTTACAGTCTTATCCCAAATTGTGCGCCGTTCGGCGCCTTTTTTTTGAGCAAATCTTTTAGGATCACAGTCTCCGCATACGTGAAAGTAGTTGTTACTTAATCGTTTTGGATCTATTTTTCCTTTTAGTCTTGTAAAAATCGCACTGCAATTGTCGCAACGAAACACTACTACTTGATGTTTACGAACGTGGGTATGCTCGTGACCTAGTTTACTTTTTCTTGAGTATGTGACCTGCTCAATTTCAGTTTTGATGTACATAACATATTTACATTAAGGTTACAAAAAATAACGATAAATATCCTATAGAGGGCCCATATGATCACTATTACTGAGTCAGCAAAAACTAAGATAATTGATATCCTAGCTGAAGAAAATAATCCTAAATTATTTTTAAGAACATTTGTGCAAGGTGGCGGATGCAGTGGATTTAGCTACGGTTTTACCATAGATGAATCTAAAAACGAAGACGATTTTGAATTTAGCATCAACGCAAACTATGTTGTAATAGTAGATGCAATGAGTATGCAGTATCTGCAAGGGGCAGAGATAGATTACAAAGAGGACCTAATGAGTTCTAGTTTTACAATTAAGAATCCTAACGCAACAACAACCTGCGGCTGTGGATCAAGTTTTGGGGTATAATAAATGGCACGACAAAATATTGAAATTGGTGTACAAGGCAACGACGGAACTGGCGACAGCATTCGCGAAGCGTTTAGAAAAGTTAACGATAACTTTAGAGATCTATATGCGGTCTTTGGAGGCGGTGATCTAATTAAATCAACAAATTTAGATGACTTTCCAAATTCTTACAGTGCCAATCAAATCTTTGTAGTTAATGACGCAGGTGATGCAATATTAGCTAAAGACATTGTAGGAGGTGACGGTGTTAGTATTGATAACTCCGACGAGGGTGAGATCATTATCAGTGCCAGCGGAGCTAAATTAGAAGGCGACGCAAAACCTGCAATGAGTGCGCCAATCAATGCTAATACATTGCCCATTGGTCGAGTTGGGGAGCCAAACACTGCTAATGTTAACTTGTTTAACAGTGTACACGGAACAAACATTACCATTGACGAACTAGCAATTACCAAAGGCTATGCTGATCGTAGATATCTGCAACAAACTGGCGGTTCTAGTGCAGGACAAATTCGTATTAGAACAGAGCCCGAAGATCAAACACAATATACAAAAACTATTGAATCATATCAAAACGGTAATATTAGAATTACAGGACACGGTTACGACAGCGGTAGCGATGGTATTGCATTCGTTTACAACACTACTGGAACTGCTCCCGTAGGGCTTACCGAAGGAACTACGTATTATCTAAGATATGTTAATCCAGTTGAATTAAGTATTCACCCAACATTTGAAGACGCCAAGGCTAACACTGCTAGAATTACCATTGCCACAGGTGCAGGAACTGGTACTCAAACTTTAACTGATGCTTATTTAGATACTAGCATTCCAGGAAACTTTTTAACCAACGAAGCATTACCACGTATTAGTACTGTAAGACGTCAAGGTGATGTAATGGATGGTCCGTTATATCTTAACGATCACCCTAGTCCTTTAAACACACAACCTATTCCTAGCTTGCCTGGTGCAGATGAAGACTTTTTAGCAGCCACTAAGTATTACGTTGATAATAACAGTTTTGCTAGCCAGGTTAACTTATTTGTTTCAACCAGCGGAGATGACGCTCAAACTAACACACCCCCTGGCAAAGAGGGTAGAGCACTGGCCTATGCTTATGCTACTATTGGTGCAGCCTGCCAGAAAGCTGAAGAATTAATAGAACTTGCCGAAAACGAACCAGGTCCATATAGACAAAAGATTAGTTATACTGTAGGAACTACTACATCTATTAGTACTGTACAGTCGTTGAGTATCCAAGGAGGATCTGGTTATACTGCTGTTGATATTCTATTAAATCTTAATAGAGAATATATCCGTGCTGAAGTTGTAGGCTTTATTAATGCAACATATCCGGAGTTTCAATATAACGAAGAACTATGTTCAAGAGACGTAGGTCTTATCATTGATGCTGTTATATTAGACACACTGTTAGACGGTAATTGGCAAAGTATTAACGCAGGACGTTCTTATTTTAAGAACCTCAGTGCTAAAATTGCCAGCGGCGCACAGCAAGTTGAAACACTAGCTGGTATTAACTATGCTAGATCGTTGGCTGATTATGTACTACAAAAAATTGATCCGCCAACTAGTTATCAAAGTGTCTACACAAGACAAACACATCCAATTGGTACAAACTCAACTCAGAGAAGCACCGTTGCTGGTAAATTTGATATTATTACTAACATTATTGCTAACGGTGTGGCGGCCGCTCCAGAAGTTAATTATGGATCAGGTGTTGTTTCATTTAATGTTAACAACGGAGGCCAAGGCTATGTTGATCAAGGAAATCCAAGCAACGTAGACATTATTCCGGGAAAGATCATAAGAGGTTTAAACAGTAATGCTGTAGGCAGAATTACTTCATATACTCCGGGTGTTACTCAAGATACAATTACTGTAAACTTGTTGTCTGTAAACAATTTTGAATTAACTGAACAATTAGAATTTGCAGAATCAAACAAAGGTCTACAAATTACTATTAGACCAGAAAGCGGAATCTTCTACGAAGACTACCCAATTAGAGTTCCTGCTAACGTAACCATTCGAGGAGATGACTTCCGTAGAACCATTGTTCGACCAAGAGATCGTGCAAGCCAAAGTCCTTGGATTGAAACATATTTTTATAGAGACACACAGTTTGACGGCTTAGACCTTGCTCCAACATATAATCCTTATGCTATCACACTACTAGAAGCTAACAAAGACTTCTTAAAGAGAGAAATTGTAGCTTGGATTAACATTCAAGTAGCTGGCAACATTGCACCATTTACTAGTTCTTTTGTTTATAATCAAGGAAAATGTAGTCGAGATGTGGGGTATATTATCGATTCACTGATTCAGGATATTAAATTTGGCGGTAATGCCAGCACATACGATTCTGCCGCTCTTTATTATAACGGTGCAGTTTCTAAAATTGTTGGGCAAGAAGCCGAGACTGCGGCTGCGGTAGCACAGTTAAAAACATTAGTTACTACTAAAATTTTAACTAATACTACCTATTCATCTTATCAGGCATCGGTAAGTCAAACTACTAATGCCAACAACGGAGAATCGGCAGCAATTACTAAAGCAGGTTCATTGTTAGATATCTTTGCTGATGTCATTGACAATGGTCTTGGAGATTTACCTGCTGAATATATTAGTCCAAAATATGGTTACCATTATCTAAACAATTCAACAATACCAATGAATGTTGGTCCTAGTTATGCTAACGCAGGCGGATACGTTAATGCGGCTAAGCTAGTTGAAATCAATAAAGAATTTATCAAAGAAGAAGTTTTAGGTTATGTTTTAGCTTATCCAGGAATTTCATTGTTTGATCAAGACAAGTGCAAGCGAGATACAGGATATATTGTAGACGCTATTGTAGAAGATTTAAAAGTTGGCGGCCGTGCTAATGCTATTAACATGGCTTCTAAATTCTTAAACAGTGCTAGTTCTGTAACACAAGCAGGATGTGTAGCAGGCATTAGCTATATTAATACACTATGTCAAAAAATTATTCTTAATCAAGACCCAACGCTGTCTTATCAATCAGCGGTTGATCAAATAAAAAATGTCAGCATTGTTAAAGAGACTAACTCTGAAACAGTATTAGCTAATCTTGTAAGCACTGTGGTTTTTGCATTTGATCCAGCATTTAATCCACCGAAGAACAATGCAAACATTGATATGTTCTTATTCAACGATGCTGTAAGAATTAGTAATATCACTGGTCAAGGCCACGGCGGATTTATGTGTGTGTTAGATCCGTCCGGTGCTATTGGTTCAAAGAGTCCTTATGTTCAAGAAAGTGCCAGTTTTTCAAGAAGTGTTAACGAACAAACATTTGCCGGTGGTATGTTTATTGACGGATTCTGCGGACGTTTAAAAACCAAGATTACAGGAGTAGACGGACTAGAACTAACACTAAGTGGTTTAGATTTTAGAAGACCAGTTGCTCCTACAGCTTTTTATTATAACGGATTTAGATATCAGGTTGACAATATTAAATCTTATAATCCAGAGACTGGTATTGCTATTGTTGAGCTCAATCCAACTACTCCTTGGTCAAATGGTAACCTGAGTATTATTTTAGAAACTCCTGGTAACAGAAGTATGTTAGCCAACGACTATACTCAGGTTAACGATCTAGGCTATGGTATTGTTGCACATAACACAGGTTTAACAGAACAAGTATCAACATTTACCTACTACTGCCATACTGCCTATCTGGCCAGCTATGGTGGCCAGATTCGTTCTGTGGCGGGTTCTAATGCACACGGTAACTACGGTCTAAAGTCTATTGGAGCTGATCCAACAGAGATCCCTGATCAAGTAACCTTATATGAGAACATGACTCAGGTTGCTAAGATTTATCGATTTGATGATTTCAGTGCAGACAGCCAAAAGAACGATATTGAATTTTATATCAAACGTTATAAGTACATTCCAAGTTCAGTTAGTGAAGTCGAAATTGATCATCTTAACGGATCAATTAGTCGATATGAATTAAGAACTATTACAAGGACTGGGCTCAATGAAAGCCAGTACACTTATCGAATCACAGGTGTAACACAGGCTAATCCAGCAGTTGTTACCGTAATGGGCACATTGCCATTAACCATTACTGGCATTACTCGAGCAAGTCCTGCTGTAGTTACTGTCAGCGGAAGTCACGGACTAACCAACGGTGATTTTATAACTATCACTGGTGTATCTGGTATGACACAGATTAACAACGGAAGTTACTACATTAAATCAACCGGTGCTAGCACTTTTGAATTATACACCGACGACACACTTATTCCAGAATTAGATAGCATTAACTGGACCACTTACTCCGGTGGCGGTACAGTTGAAAGCCCAATTAAATTCTACGAAGGCGATAGAATTGCCATATCTGGAGTTGGTGGTATGACACAACTTAATGGCAACAGGTATTATGCCAAGCCATTAACTTACAATACATTTGAATTATACGATAGCTATGATCCAGATACTGAAACACTCAGCGGAGGTGTTAACTCAACTGGTTACGGTGCATATACGTCTGGCGGTATAGTCAATGAAAAGTTTACATACTCTATTAATGCAATTACAAAGGCTAACCCTGCACAAGTAACATTTACAGAAAATCATCATTTTACCGACGGTGACTTGGTAAAAATTGAAAGTGTAGGAGGCATGATACAAATCACTGGATTGTACTATGCTAAACGAAATGGGGCTAATACTATTCAGCTGTATCAGGACCCTACATTAGCTACTCCTGTAAACAGTATTTCTTATAGTACATACACCAGCGGAGGAACTTGTTTTGGCGGTAAGGAAATTCTATTACTAAGCGTAAGTACCAACAGTAACGACAACAGAGAAGCTAATGGTCTTACAACTCAACTTAGTGATCATATGAATATTGTAATCAGAGAATTACAATTATTCAGATTTAATAACGTTGACAACGTTAACCCAACTCGACCAAGTACTGCTCTTGAATTTGACGCAACACTACCAACTGTTTATAGAATTATTTCTTACGGTACTACTCTTGCAGACGGTTCTACACTACCGGCAAACAATGCTGTGTTAAGTAGTGATACTAGTTTTGAATACATTAGACCGATTGTTGATCCTACAGAAATAACAACTGTAGATCCAGACGATGCATTAAAAACTATGGGTGCTACTGTTGGCGATACTAAGATTGCTATATTTGACATATCAGGAGCAGAAAACGCCAACAAGAGAGATTTACTTAACACAGGTACATTACTAATTGCCTGGAACGGAAAAATGCACCGAGTTACTAGTTATGTTGGTGCAGCCGGCGGTGTTCCTCCATATATTACTGTTGCTGATTACAGTGACAACAATAACTTTAATAACTCAACTGTTGGCATTAATAAGGCATTTAGCATTGCTAGTTCTACCACTTTGCGAGCAGGTCTACCAGCTGGATCAAGTGCTCAAATCACAGTTAAAATTAGTACTTGTAGAGCCACAGGACACGATTTCTTAGATATTGGTACAGGTGGTTATAATACTACAAACTATCCTACTGCAATTTTTGGAAATCCTGCAATTAGCCCTGTTCAAGAAAATGAAGTTGTAGAAGAACTTAAAGGTCGTGTATTCTATGTAAGTACAGACCAAGATGGTATATTCCGTGTAGGACGTTACTTTACAGTTGATCAGGGTACTGGTACTGTTACATTCTCAGCAAGTATTGCTTTGAGTAACTTAGATGGTATTGGTTTCAAACGAGGTGTTACTGTTGCTGAATTCTCAACTGATGCAACAATGACCAACAATGCCGCCGATACTGTTCCTGTACAGTCGGCTATCCGCGGTTATATTGACAAACGTTTAGGTCTTGATCACACAGGTAATACAGTTCCTGTGCCTAACCTAATCGGATCTGGATATTTGCCATTGAACGGTGCATTGGCCATGAAAGGCGAACTAAATGCTGGCGGATATCAAATTCAAAACGTTGGGGCACCAGCTAACAGTGACGATGCTGCTACAAAACTATATGTTGATAACAAAGTTGGTTTAAATGACGAACTTAGTGAATTGTTGGATTGTGCCATTGTTAATGCAGCCTCTGCTGACATTCTAATGTTCACTGGAGGTACGTTAAGTGCAACCAGTGCTAGTATCACTGGAGACATTGTTGCATCCTATACTAGCACAAACACAGCTACTCTAGTTGGAGGTATTACTAGTCCACCAACAATCGATAGTGGTATTGCAGGAACTAGCGCACTATTTGTCACAGGCGGTATTGTAGTCAATGACATTACTGGATTTCCAACAAGTGGTTATATTCAGATTAATGGAGAAATCTTTAGTTATAGCGGTATTACAGGTGCAAGCAATAGATTTGATGGCATTACCAGAGCACAATTTACAACCACATCTGCTATACATTCAGCAGGCAGCGAAGTAAAAGGCATTGCTGGTGCTCAATTAAACTTACAATATGCTCCTCTAAGCATTGTCAACGCTGATGTAAGTAATTCTGCGGCAATTGCACAAAGTAAATTAGCATTAAATGCCGCAACGACTCGTGCAAATGCAGTAGACATTACACAAGCTGACAGAGGATTAGCTAGCTTTGACAGTGCTAATTTTGAAATTACCAACGGTTGGGTCGGTATTAAGGCAGGGGGTGTTGCACTTAGCGAAGTGGCTAGTATTGCAAATGCTAGAATTTTAGGTAACTTTACTGGTTCTAGTTCCGCTCCTCAAGAATTAACTGCCAACACAGTGGGACTAAAAACTTTAGATGCAGTATTTGTGTCAAACGGTATTTTAGAAAAAACAGGCACAGAAACTTATACTACAATTAGTACAACTACTTCGGGCGGGTCAGATAGTCTTGTTAAGACAGATGGCAGTGGTAATATAAATGTCAAAGGCTTACAATTAAACGGTAGCAGTGCATTAACATTAAGTAGCACTACTATTAAATTAACAACGCCTGGTGGTGTTGACATTATCAGTGCTACAGGTAGTTCAAGTGCTAGTACACCGGTTACGTTAACAGGACAATTTGCTCTTGGTGCTAACTCAACAATGCAAGCTACATTTGCTGACTTAGCTGAATTTTATTCTAGTGATCAAGAATACGAACCAGGCACTGTATTAGTGTTTGGCGGCACTGCTGAAACTACAACCACTAACATTTTTGGTGATGCTAGATTAGCAGGAGTTGTAAGTACTGATCCCGGATTTAAAATGAATGGCGAACTAAAAGGTACTAGGGTTTGTCTAGCACTGCAAGGTCGTGTTCCGTGTAAGGTAGTTGGTCGTGTTAAGAAAGGTGATATGTTAACCACTGCGGCCATACCTGGACACGCTGCCAAAGCTATAGATCCTCGAGTAGGTACTATTATAGGCAAGGCCTTACAAGACAAAGATTATACCGAAGCTGGTGTGATTGAAGTTGCTGTTGGCAGAATGTAAATACATACGGAGCGATAAATGTCACAACAAATAATCAACGTAGGCGAAGCAGACAAAGGCAACGGTGACCCATTGCGAACTGCCTTTGTTAAAGCCAACAGCAATTTTACCGAGTTATATTCTTTATTAAGTAGTGCATCTAGCGTTGGGTCAACTGCACCAAACAGTGCCAGTGAAGGTGAACTGTGGTGGGATACTAACAGCGGTAATTTATACATATATTATGACGGAGCTTGGGCACCAGCCTCAGTAATACCTTCAAATTTAACGTATACGCCAACCAACGGTACTCACTGGACTACACCAGTAACTACTGTAGCAGATGCCTTAGATCAAATAGCGGCGAGACTTTACGCCTTAGAAAATCCTTAAAAACGGAGCAATTAAATGACAGTATTAACATTTCCAAGTAATCCAATAAACGGGCAATTATACAATGCTCCAAATGGGATTCAATATGTCTACGATGGTGTTAAGTGGATCGTAGAAAGTGTAGCGTCTTCAAGTGAGGCAGTTACAAACTCAGTGCAAGATCGTGTTGCCCCAATGCTAGTTGACGGAGACCACGAAGGCATTACATTTACTTACGATGAAGAAACAAATACTTTAAGTGCTAATATTACTAGCACAGTAGGTAATCAATTAGTCAATAACGAAAATGAATTTACCTTGACTGCACAAGGGACACTAGAATTAAACGGTAGTCCATTTACTATTCCAGATTTAGGCAATTTAGAAATAGATAATAGAACTATTCTAACAGCGATCGATCAAGATATCACTATACAAACCAGTTATCGTAAGACTATAACAGCATTAGCAGGTCCCGGTACTAACTCAAGTCTAATCGTTGTAGACATTTCTGAAATTGATGATGTTGTTGAAATGGCAGGTGCTGGCGGATGGGAAGTTAATCTCAACGTAGAGGGTGAAGTACCCTACTGGAAAGAGTTCGCAGGCGCAACCATAAACGTTGGAAACAATACTTTTGTGATTGCGTTTACAGGGTTCTCTGGAGATGACTACAACTATCCCCCATTTGCTGAAGGAACTACCTATACATTTAGAAAGATTCAAGAAGACACCAGTCAATGGACATTTACCGATCAAGGCACCTTAGCAACTCCAGCAGGCGGTGCCATCAGCCACAGAAACAATGACCTAAGCATTGCGGTCACTGGGGAAACTGATGTAATCGTTCTAAGGACTGCTGGCGGAGATCTAGTAGTTAACAGTAACGGAAGCATAACGTTTCCAGACGATACAACTCAAACAACGGCTTATACTGGACAAGGTGGATCTATCGCAGTAGGTAACGGTCAAGGTCCTAGCGTAGATAATGTTACTGAAATTTTAATCAACGGTACTATTACAGAAATAGAACCTGGCTTGGTTGGTATTAGTGTAGGCAGTGGAGATGCGATCGTCAACGGTGATAACTCATTAACCATAGACGGCAGTGGTAACGCTGTATTCCAAGGCGATGGTGCAGGTAACGGTGTTAATCGTGGACTAGAGTGGGACTACGGTGCTGAACAAAACAATGGTACAAATTCCACAGTTCGTCAGGACCTCAGCGGCCTAAGTGTAATGGCCTGGACTGAGGGCGACGGTGGTGGCCCAACTAACGACGGCCCGGGCTATTCAGCACCAGTAAACATTCGTACCAATCGAGGTGATAATGAAAAATGGTGGGTATTTGACGGAGCGGGTAATTTAACATTACCAACAGGCGGCGATTTCATAGACGAAAACGGTAATTCGTTAATAGGTCTAACCAATGATAAAGAAGTCAAAGTCACTGTAGGCAACACAGAATACTTTGCCCTAGTCAGTCGTACCCAACAGGCAGATTTAAACGGTGTATCGCCGC
>JACCDX010780731.1_pt1 | contig 16166 bp, 15 predicted proteins | sample 7449681 | NCBI WGS metagenome assembly JACCDX01 (sample SAMN15323450, study PRJNA562643) | freshwater metagenome | isolation source: river surface water | place: USA:Blue River Watershed | collected 2017-08-18 | reverse complement strand
GGTAGAACAAGGCAGTATCCCGCATTTATTGCTAAGCGGAGAAGCTGGCACAGGCAAAACTACGCTTGCCAAAGTTCTCATAAATGAACTTGGAATAGATCCATATGATGTTCTGGAAATCAATGCTAGTCGCGAAAACAGTGTTGATGTAGTAAGAGATCGCATACTTGGATTTGTGCAAACAATGCCGTTCGGATCATTCAAAGTGGTGCTGCTTGACGAAGCAGACTACCTGACACCCGCGGCGCAGGCCAGTCTACGCAATGATATGGAAGCGTATCACTCTAGTGCTAGATTTATTCTTACCTGTAACTATGCTCATAGGATCATTCCAGCACTTAAGAGTCGTTGCCATGAGTTTAACATCACAAAAACAGACAGAACTGAATTTACAGCCAGGGCCGCGACTGTATTGGTAAGTGAAAATATTCAATTTGACTTAGATACTCTTGATAATTATGTAGCGGCAACCTATCCTGATCTTAGAAAATGCCTTAATCAGTTGCAGGTAAATAGCAGCACTGGCACTCTAATGTCAGTGCAGAATAGTGTTGACGACCAAGAGTCAATACTAGTGGAAGCAACGGCACTATTCAAAGCAGGCAAAATTTTAGAAGGTAGACAGCAATTAATGCAGTTCTTGAGTCTTAATCCAAGCAAGATTGAGGATATCTATACATGGATGTATCGAAATTTGGATTTGTGGGGCAAAGACAATCAGCGTAAGGATATGGCAATAATCAAGATAAGAGATGGACTGGCAAATTTAAGCTTGGTTGGAATCCCTGAGATAAGTTTGGCAGCAACATTATGTGAGTTGACCTCAGGATAACATCGACAATTATAAAGTTGAGCTAATACCATAAGGAAAAACAATGAGATTTTTATGTATAACGTTTTATAGGCGCCCCAACGGTCAAATTGACGAACAGATCGGATTTAGTAAAAAAATCAGAACGATTGACGAACAAACCTGTAATGTGATTTTGGATTATCAGGATCGCAAAGTGGTGAAATGCCTAATTGAGGGAAAAAGAGTAGACACTGACTTTGACAAGATGAATACTTACTATAAGGAAATTTATCCAGCGTTAATAGATCAACTTGAAAAGATGCAGATTAGGAAATGAAAAAACTAATTTTAGTTGACTGTGACGGTGTTCTTTGTGACTGGGAATCAGCTTTTGACGGGTGGATGACCGAACAAGGATATAATATACAACCGGACGGTGCAAACAAATATAGAATTGACCAAAGATATGGCATTGATGGCGTAGACTGTATTCGATTGGTTAAATTTTTTAATCAAAGTGCGGCTATTGGATTTTTGCCTCCATTGCGGGATGCCATATATTATGTAAAAAAATTACACGCTGAGCACGGTTACGTTTTTCATTGCATTACAAGTCTTAGTGCGAATAAAAATGCACAGAAGCTAAGACACGCGAATCTAACTAATTTGTTTGGTCCGACGGTGTTTGAAGACATTATATGCCTAGAAACAGGCGCAGATAAAGATACAGCTTTGTTGCCCTACCAGAATAGTGGATTATTTTGGATTGAAGACAAATTGGAAAATGCAGTAGTTGGCGATAAAATGGGGTTGAAGAGTATTTTGGTCAAGCACCCGTTCAATTCAGATTATACTGGACCAATACCATTAGTTGATAATTGGTCCAGTATATATTCCATAATTACTGGCTGTACAGCTTGAGAATGTGTTCTATCATCGGATGACGTTGAACGTCACGCATATCAAATTTACACAATTCAAGGCCAGGTATCTGCCATGATGTAATTCTATTTTCTAGGTCCATTAGCCCGTTGTCTGGTCTTTTGCGATCAGTCTGATCAGTATCTCCTGTAACAACAATTTTGCTACCTACTCCTATACGAGTAAGTAGCATTTTTATTTGGCTAGGAGTAGCATTCTGTGATTCGTCCAGGATAATAAACGAATTTTTGAAAGTTCGTCCGCGCATGAATGCCAGTGGAGCAATTTCCACAACTTGCTCTTCGAGCATGAATTCTATTTCTTTGACGGAGTAACATTCACGTAATACGTCAAGCAAAGGACGGGTCCATGGTTCCATTTTTGCATTTAGGTCGCCTGGCAGAAATCCATGTTTTTCGTCGTCTACACCCACTGCTGGTCTAGTCAGCACTATGCGGTCACATTCGCGATTTCTAAGTGCTTTTATAGCTGCTAGCATTGCTAGATAGGTCTTTCCGGTTCCAGCTGGCCCAGTTACTACAACTATATCAGTGTCTGGATTTTGTAGTGCCAGTATGTATTGTTCCTGATTAATTGATTTAGGTATTAAATCTATATTCCTTTTTTGTTTTGGTTGAGTGAAACTTATGGTGTTTGATTCTTTTTTTGCCTCATGTTTTTGATAAAAAACTTGATTTTGTTTGTTCGAAATCATAGTAAATTGCTCTTGATCTTTTCTAAGTGCGTTGTTTCTTCTTCTACCCAAGATTATCTCCTAATATGTTATGTCATCGCTGACTGAGTATTTAAAGGCACTCACGGGACAACAGTTGCACTGTTATTTCTTTGTTTTCTGTGATAAATATTAAGCTCCGCTGTAAATATCCTGAGATCCTTTATATGTAAACATTTTTATTTTTTTGATAAATACAACATGGATAAGAAAACCACCTTCATTGACAGTCCAGAATGGACTGCTATAGTAAATAATATCAAGGGAATTATGACCAGTGATTCTACGCTGGTCAACTTAATGGATTTTGAGCGTGTGTTAGACGAAGCTGACATTTATGCGTTTAAAAACTGGGGCTTAGGTGAGTTAGTTGACGGACCGCTGATTAAGAGATACACGGTAACTTGTACGTTTATGTGGCCAGCTAAACTGATGCCAGACCCACGTGGTGCCAAAAGATTATTACCACTAGGTTGCAAGGTTGGATTCAAGAAAACAGATATTAAAGTACCTATACAGATAGAAAAACCTTCCGATTTCAAGCCCGGCACACACTATCCAAAGATGATCGAGCGCCAAGTATGGCTAGTTAATATAGTTATGCCGCGTAGATTAATGGATGACATACGTGAAGGCAGTGTTGATATTGCCGAGCAAACTATTGATTTGGACGAGTTAGATGACGCATATTCTAAAGACTATGATACGGAAGCAGTAAAAGATGAAGATTCTCAAAATCAAAGTGGTGGCGCAGGACAAACAATGCAGGCACCAGGTGGACCAGGTCCAATGCCAGGAATAATATAATGACTATTCAAATCACAGAAGGCTTGAACTATAAAGATATGGAGGGACAGGTAACTCCAATATTTGGTATAGATCAGTTTAAAAGCCAAATAGGAGAAGATAGTGACATTATTGTCTTAAATTTTATCGTTTCAGGAAAAGATGTCGGTGATGATTTAGTCGCTTGGTTTGAGCGTGGATATGATTGGATTATCGATGCTGACGTTAGCCCCGGCGAAGTTCTAGACAAAAAATTTTATGTGTTCGCTGAAATGAATCGCACTTCAACCGCGCCCAGAAGAATCATGGAATTACTGGACGATCTCCATACTCTTACTGATATAAAGAAAGATGACTGGAAAGTAAAAATAGGCGATAATAAATATCCAGCAACTGAAGAAAATATATCAGAGTTGGTACCCTGTTCAGCAGCGAAGTACAAAGAAAAAAACGAGAGCGAGCTAAATGAATGGAGACAAATAGCAGGACTCCCTACTGTAACCGTTCATCAAAGTGATAAAGAACTAATAGCGTGGAAAAGACGCGCAGGAATAATGTAAAATGCCTACTTTACTGCCAAAGAAAACAACACAAATACCAATAGCAACAGACGACGATCATTACGATGCAATGGCAGCCGATCCTGTGATTAAGGAAATTCCACAAGGCAGCAGTTGGAGTAGCAATTACAATCAAACGACCACTACGCAAGCAATATCATTTGGTGGGAATCCTATTCCAGCTCAAACTCCAATATTAACTGCTGCGTCTCCTACTAATTCTGCATCTGGCGCAGAGATTTTAGTTTCAAACAACAATGAGGCCTGGATTAACAAGAGATGGCGACCAGCGATGGGATGGATGTATATGACAGTTTGTGTGTTTGATTTTATCATTTTTCCTATACTATGGGCGATAGTTCAATTTTGGGAAACACAGGCAGCCAATGATGCATTCCGACAGTGGCAACCGCTAACGCTACAGGGCGCAGGCTTATTCCACATGGCTATGGGTGCAGTTCTGGGCATCGCCGCATACGGCAGGACCAAAGAAAAAGTGGAAGGCAAGAATTAAAACTATATAGTTAATGGATCCATATAAAGTACTGGGCGTAGACAAGTCTGCTACCCAAGAGGATATAAAGAACTCATATAGAAAACTTGCGAGTAAACATCACCCTGATAAACAGGGCGGAGACACCACGACTTTTCAGCAAATACAAGCAGCATATGATATTTTATCAGATGCTAGTAAGCGGCAGGCATACGATAATCCATCTCCTCAATATCGTGCGTATTCGGGGTCATCTAATCCATTTCAGGACATGATCAATGAATTCATGCGACAAACTCAACAGCGTATATACACTATCACTATTTTTATAACGATTGAACAATCAATCTCGGGTGCAGTCGAAAATGTACATATTAATACCCCAAATGGACCAAAATTAATTCAATTAAGTATCCCAGTTGGTATTGGAGATGGACAACAGGTTAGGTATGAAGGCATCATACCCGATGGACCACTACAGGTTATTTTTAGACTACACCAACATCCAAAATTTGAAAGACAGGGCAATAATCTTTATTCTAGGTACGAAATTAATGTGTTAGAGCTTTTGGTTGGCACTAAAATAACTGTAACTGATGTATATGGAACTGATATTGAAATATCTATACCAGCAATGACAAAGCCAGATTCGAAATTTAGATTACCTGGCAAAGGTTTAAAAAGTAATGGAACAATTGGAGATTATTATGTATTGCTTGTTGCCAAATTACCTGATAAACTTAGTCCTGAATTTGTGCAATCTATAAAAAAAGAGGTCAATAGCAACACATGATTGAAAATAAAGAAGTCAATGATATTCTTGAGCAGGCAGTAAACCTAGCAACACAACGTGGTCACGCGTATGTAACACTGGAGCACACTCTGTTGAGTTTAATTACCTATCAGACGTTTAGGCAACAACTCGATGATTTTGGTGTTAACACTGAAGGCATGATTAATGATGTTTCTTCATACATCGATAGTTTGAATATTCCTGCCAAGTCAGACAAAAATGGTCAACTAGAGACTCCTAAGAAGACTAATTCGTTGGAGCGGGTTGTCAATCGGGCAATAACTCAGGTATTATTTACTGGTCGACGCCAACTTGAAATAGTTGACATCTACTTAAGCTTAATGACGGAAACTAGTAGCCACGCTAGTTATTTCTTACTAAAGTGGGGAGTAACACGAAACGAGTTTATTGCGTATCTACAGAAGCATCACCGTTCTACTAAGCAAGGAAAATTGACGGATGAACAGGCAACAGAAATCCTAGAGGAGTACACCACTAATTTAACAGAACATGCCAGGAATGATAAGATTGAGCCAGTTATCGGCAGAGATGCAGAAGTTGAGGACATTGTTAACGTTCTTGCAAAAAAGTTCAAGAGTAATGTATTAATGGTAGGAGACCCTGGAGTTGGTAAAACGGCTATCGCAGAAGGGTTGGCATCACGAATTGTTGATGGCCAGGTGCCAGATTTTCTATTGGATCATGAATTGTATAGTCTAGAGATAGGCAGTCTACTTGCTGGTTCAAAGTATCGTGGTGACTTTGAAGAAAAAGTAAAAAACGTATTCGATGCACTTGCAGCAAAGAAAAATGTGATTCTTTTTATTGATGAGGCGCACACTATGCGCGGCGCTGGCAGTGGCAGCAATAGTTCAATTGACTTTGCCAACATGATCAAGCCTGCAATCACAAAAGGCAATTTGAAGATTATTGCTAGTACAACGTGGGAAGAGTTTTATGAGTCCTTTGAAAAGGATCGTGCATTGATGCGTAGATTCTTCCGTGTAAGTGTGACTGAGCCTGACTTGGCAACTACGGAAAAAATCTTACAAGGACTGAAAGATCGACTTAATACATTCCACAATGTTTCTATTAGAAATGATGCAATCAGTGCAGCGGTAGAGTTGAGTAACAGGTACATACACGATAAGAAAAATCCAGATAAGAGTATTGACTTACTGGATGCAGCCTGTGCACGAAAGCGTGTGGCAAATGCCAAAGGTTCAAAAATTTCGGCAGCAGATGTTAGGTTTCAAGTTAGCAAAACGTGTGGGATTCCCCAAGAAAGATTAGATGTCAGTGGCAATGGCAATCTAGTTGACCTAGAATCAAATGTTAAATCAAAATTATATGGACAGGATACAACAGTAGATCAGGTACTTGAACGTATCTATGTTAGCTATGCTGGCATTGCCAATGATAAAAAACCAATTGCTAGTTTTCTATTTTTAGGTCCAACTGGAACAGGTAAAACAGAACTAGCACGGTTAGTGTCGTCTCATCTACAAATGCCGTTGCTGAAGTACGATATGAGTGAATATCAAGAGAAGCACAGCGTAGCTGCATTGATTGGTGCACCTCCAGGTTACGTGGGATATGGTGAAGGTAATCTAGGTGGAGGGAAATTGATCAATGACCTGAGTAAGAATCCACATGCCATAATGCTGTTTGATGAAGTCGAAAAGGCCCATCCGGATGTTTACAATTTATTCTTGCAGTTGTTGGACGAAGGAAAAATTACAGGAACAAACGGCAAGACAGTGAATGCAAAAAACACTATCATTATTATGACTAGTAATCTAGGAGCCAGAGACAGTGAACGAAACAACATTGGCTTTGGTGATCAACAGAAAACAGGTGAAGATGATAAGGCACTAAAGGAATTCTTTAAGCCTGAGCTTAGAAACAGAATAGATTTAGTCTGTAAGTTTAATCGCCTAGACACAATTTCTATTAAGAAGATTGTTCTTAAGTTTGCCTCCGAGCTAAAAAGCAGACTTGTTGAACAGCATAACATTGTTCTTAACTTTGATGAATCCGTAATTGAATATTTGGCTAAAAATGGATACGATGAAAAAATGGGTGCGCGCCCGTTGTCTAGAAAGATAGATGAAGTTATTCGTGTGCCGCTAAGTAAGAAGATACTATTTGAACGTCTTAAGAACAGTGTAGTCACTGTGCGAGTAATCGATGAAAAGGTATTATTTGATGTCTCTAGTAAAGACAATGAAGCAACTCCTAGGGTGGATATAGATGGCATCATCAGAGTTGATTGACGGAATAGAATTTCTCAAGGATACTGATGGATCAGACTTGTACTATGGGCAGTATCGATACAGACTGTGTACACGATTGATTGGAGTGCATTATGCCAGGAGCGCATCGACTGTTGAGGATTTCGAATTTCGGATACACAATTCAAGGAATTGGTTTACTGTTGCAACAACTAGGACGATTGCCCAAGAACTGGTAGACAATGGTGCAAACATAGATTTCTTGCATAAGTTTGTACAATGGCGAAAATTAGTAAAGGAATCAGGTGAACCAGTCAAACTGGTACTATCTCACAATTGTGTAACGCTCTATACTAATAGTGTGTCACTCATCAATAGCTGCCTTGAAAACGACTTTATACGTTTTGGATTGATATCAGGCCACTATCGCGAAAGAGTAGATAACTTTGATAAGAATACTGTATATCACGTAAACCCAAAGTTTGAGCATCGTATGTACTTCAAATACACTGTATTTGACATTGATTTGGCAAAAAACTTTATTGATTTCGTACATGAACATGACATGATTTTTAATCCTCGTGTCAGGAGCCTCATAAAAAATGGATTAAAGTCTAGAGTGCAATGGCAATACGGAATACGCCATAAACAGTTTGAAATTCATAACAACGACTACATTGAATTTAATGACAAATCACTAATAACGGTGTTCGCACTGATGTATCCACATATGGTTAGAAAAATCTGTGAGATACGTGCCAAATACCAGTAGAAATAATTTTTCTGTGATAAATACTCCATCCCGATGGAGTATTTTTTTATGGCAAAAGTGCATGAGGAAGTTATAGTTGTAAAATTAAGCAAACTTCTTAAAAATGATCAAGACACAACCAATATCTTTACAGAAGATGCCCTGTACTCACTTGAACAAGTAGTGCAAGAATTGGTAGGCGCACCAGTCATCGTAGAGGTGGAAAAGGCATAATGGCACAGACTACTGTAGTTAATCTTATACCTCAAACTGCGCATCCTGGCCCATCTAGTACAGCGGTGTCTTTGTTCGGCACAAAACAACAGGCTGCAGCCTATTATCTAGCCAATAGAGATTTACAGACAATAACATGGCACTTTAGTGGATCTTTTGAGGGAGACTGTGTTATACAGGTAAGTTTGGAAACCGATCCGGGCGACACCGACTGGTATACAGTGTATACGATAAATACTTCTTCCGAGTTAGATGGTTATCATAATCTTACTGGTAATTTTGTCTGGCTACGTGCCGTTGTGACAAACTGGACACAGGGATTTATTCAATTGGTAACAGCGAGCTATTAATGAATAATCAATCTCTAATCTCTTTGATAAAGGAATCTAGGCCACTGTTGGCAAACGCAACGCCGCAGCAAAAGATACGGCTCATTAAGTTGATCAAAGAGTGTTTAAAGAAATCTAAATCAGAAAAAACGAACGTTTTCCTATTAAATGAACATAACGATAGTGATTATTTGCCTGAAACGTAAGTTCGATTTGACTGAGATTTAGTATAATAGATAAATATTGTGAGGAACACACAATATGTCGATAAAAAATGATCCAACTATCATGGTTGATGCTGGACAAGATCAACGTCTTAGCGGAATTAACAACAGGCAACATACTATTAAAAAAGTAGGGTCATTTGATCCAAACTTGGTGAAATTTCAATGGACAAAAGACAGACAGGACAATAGAGACTTCTTATACACTCCTTCTACAAATAGCATCAGTGCATCAGTTGACTTGAGAAATTTTTGTACACTGGTCGAAGATCAGCAAAATCTTGGAAGCTGTACTGGACAAGCTATCGCCGGTGCCATAGAGTATTTGAATAAAAAGAATAATAGTATAGTGGACGTTAGTAGATTGTACATTTATTATTTTGAAAGAATGTATCTAGGTACTATAAATTGGGATAGCGGTGCATACATACGAGACGGAATTAAGACTGTGTATAATTATGGTGCACCACTAGAAAGACTTTGGCCCTACATTATTTCTAGATTCAAGCAGCGCCCGGCAGCATCAGTTATAAATGATGGCATGCGTAGAAAAGTGACCAGGTACGAACGTATAGTTGATTTGAATGGATGCATAAACGCACTATCTAGTGGATATCCAGTGATTGTTGGATTTTTGGTATATTCGAGTTTCATGAGCAATGCAGTGGTAAGAACTGGAATGATGAGATATCCAAACGTAAGAACTGAGCCGTTGTTGGGCGGACATGCTGTTTTACTTGTGGGCTATGATAATAGAACAAGAAGATTCATTGCAAGAAACAGCTGGGGATCACGCTGGGGTGATCGTGGCTATTTTTATATGCCATACGATGTCATCGACAACAGGGAAATGAGTGATGACTTCTGGATAATAAAAGACGTTAATAATCCGAGATAATATGAATTTAAAAGAACTAGAAGAATTTGATCTATCTGATGCGATAAGATTTCACGACACACTTAATCCTGAATTATTCGTGGACGACCATCTTCGTTCCGAAGTCAGGGATCAATTATTAAAAATAGCAGAAGATTTCAAGGTTTACCTAGGAGTCACTGATCTAGAAATCAAGGATATCGTTATTACTGGCAGCAATGCTGCGTATACATACACACAGCATAGCGACATAGATTTACATTTGATAGCTGACATAGAGCAGTTAAATAACGACGAGGTGTATCAAGAATTATTTAATGCTAAAAAAATCGTTTATAATGATCGTCATGACATAAAGATCAGAGGTTATGATGTAGAATTATACGTTGAAGATAGTAGAACGCCGGCAAAAAGCCTAGGCGAGTATAGCGTTTTGAAAAATCGTTGGGTAAAATATCCAAGTAAGAGAAGAATAAACATAGATGAACGTAGCACACTAAGAAAATTTCAAAAATTGGTTCAATTGGCAGAATTTGCGCTACGCAGTGATGATATGGATAACGTCGATGAACTTATAAAAACTATTAGTAAATATCGTTTTGCTGGTCTTTCCTTCGGCGGAGAGTTTAGCCCAGAAAACTTAGCATTTAAGATTCTACGCAGTCACGGCATAATGGATAAGCTATACGATCATAGCAGCAGGCTGCACAGTGAAAATCTAAGCATCAATGAAATGGAAGACGAGTATGAGCAGCAACCGATTCCTATGAGTGATGTGTTAAGAATCCAACAGGCAACCAATCTTAAAATGAATAATTCTACGACTAATTCATTTATGTGGCTATCACCGAATCAAATAAGTGGCAGTTACACTGATAGTGAATTGAATAAATTAGGTTTCAAACAGTCATCGACTGGTAATTGGGGCGGCACCAAGAGAATGTGGGATAGACTTTACAATGTCAGAATAAACGAGTCGTCTGGATACATTCCCAGCAATAAGGAAAAGAATGATTGGCGTTGGAAAACTGCACTCACAGTGGATGTAAAACCAGATAGTATAAAAACAAATGCTAGTAAGTTGGAGTTGGGTAAGATACATCGTGATGGCAGACCACCGCTAGCTAAATCAAGTGGCAAAATTTGACAGATGATATATTTCCACCGGTGATAAATATTATATAACACTTCGAATATGTCACAGAAGCCGTCAAATCCTAATGATAAAAATAATAAACTTGGTCCTCAGCGAAACACTGGTGGACCAGTTAACAATGTACGTAAGCTAAGTGAGTCAGTTTCGGTAAATGATGTACCAACTCATAAAAGAACAGCAGCATCGGTCGATCTTGATAGCACATATGTCCCTCCGAACACAAGAATTGCTGGCTCAACTGTTGTATTACCAACTGATCCTGCGTTGTTTAACCAGGCAGTCAGACTTCCTCCGGAAACTCCTACCACTAAAGTATACAAGAGTGCTCCTCCGGATACGAAGTTAAATGTAAATGTCATGAATCGTCCTGTAAACGACGATTCTGTAATCATAACATCACAAACAGCTGGAAAAGGTTTCACGCCACCACATAATGAAACTGTTGATTCTGTAACGGTATACAACACAAATAAAGATTTTTATTTTACCTCCATAGAAAGCAACAGTAATCAACAATATTTTAACAATGAAGCAAGTGGCTTTAGTGGTTATAGTGGCGTTGGTCTATCTGGATACAGTGGCCGAGGTGCATCTGGTTACAGTGGACAAATGGGTGCCAGCGGCTGGAGCGGATTTAGTGGCTATGCTGGCGCGCAGGGCTTATCTGGTGTAAGTGGATATAGCGGTGTTGGACTATCCGGGGTATCTGGTTATAGTGGCATAGGACAGTCCGGTTACAGTGGTTCAGCATTAAGTCCATGGACACTTATTACCGCCAATTTCTATGCAGAAAATAATGATAGACTTATAGCTGATACTAGTGGTGGTAGCTTTACTGTTTATTTGCCACCTACACCGGTAACAGGTGATTACATTCAAATCACAGATGGTTGGGATTTTGCAATAAATCCATGTCTAGTTGATCCAAACGGCGGAACAATTGAAAATCTGCCCGACATCGTTGCGCTGGATCTGAAAGGTGTGACATTTGAGTTTATTTACAACAGTCCTACATGGGAAGTTACTGGTACTACCGGCGCACGAGGGCAGAGTGGATATAGTGGTACTCAAGGTCAATCAGGCACCAGTGGATATAGTGGTGTAGGCCTTAGTGGATATAGTGGTGTTGGCCTTAGTGGATATAGTGGTGTTGGCCTTAGTGGATATAGTGGTGAATCCGGACAGAGTGGCTTGAGCGGCAGCCAAGGCTCAGCTGGCGTAAGTGGTTATAGTGGAAATACAGGCCAACAGGGCATTAGTGGTTTCAGTGGCAGTACTGGCCCTTCGGGATATAGCGGTGATGTCGGCCAACAGGGTATTAGTGGATTTAGTGGTCAGAGTGGCGGCCAAGGTTCAGCAGGCCAGAGCGGCGCGAGCGGCTATAGTGGATTAATAGGTGCCAGTGGTTTCAGTGGCGTAAGTGGCCAAGGGGGCATATCTGGGTTTAGTGGCATATCAGGCAATGATGGATCAAGTGGATATAGTGGCATCCAAGGTTCGAGCGGCTGGTCCGGATTCAGTGGAACAGCTGGATCATCTGGAAATTCTGGATATAGCGGACAAGGACTATCCGGCTACAGTGGTATTTCTGGATATAGCGGCCTAAGCGGCAACAGTGGCCATAGCGGCATAAGTGGTTATAGTGGCGTAGGTGGACCAGGTATCTCTGGTTTCAGTGGCATAAGTGGTTACAGCGGTGTAGGTGATCCTGGCGCAAGTGGGTTCAGTGGGGTAAGTGGTTATAGTGGTGTAGGTGGACCTGGTGCAAGTGGTTTCAGTGGCTATAGTGGCTATAGTGGCTATAGTGGTGCAAGTGGTTTCAGCGGTATATCAGGTGATTCTGGATCCAGTGGTGTAAGTGGTTTCAGCGGTATATCAGGTGATTCTGGATCCAGTGGTGTAAGTGGTTATAGTGGTGTCGGTGGACCGGGCATCAGTGGTTTCAGTGGTGTAAGTGGCTTCAGTGGCATCTCTGGTTATAGCGGACAAGGCCTGTCTGGTTACAGTGGTGTAAGTGGACACAGTGGCATCTCAGGTTATAGTGGCGCAAGCGGCCAAGTGGGTATATCTGGGTTTAGTGGTATATCAGGCAATGATGGATCAAGTGGATATAGTGGCATATCTGGCTTATCAGGGTACTCAGGCACAGGTTTATCTGGATACAGTGGATCAATTGGCGCAGCAGGAGCGTCTGGATATAGTGGTTCTATTGGCGAAAGTGGCACCAGTGGCTGGAGTGGAATAAGCGGCGCATCTGGTTTTAGTGGTAATAGCGGTATTTCTGGCTATAGTGGCGTAAGTGGTTATAGCGGCACTGATGGTATATCTGGCTATAGTGGCATAAGTGGCACCTCCGGGTCCAACGGCGCATCTGGTTTTAGTGGTAATAGCGGCATTTCTGGCTTTAGTGGCACAATTGGCGCAAGTGGATCAAGTGGCTACAGCGGAGTAACTGGCATTTCAGGATACTCTGGAAATATCGGCCTAAGCGGTGTAAGTGGTTATTCGGGTTCTTCAGGTATAAGTGGTTATAGTGGAATAAGCGGGGATGCAGGCGCATCTGGATATTCTGGTGCTTCAGGCGCAAGTGGTATAAGTGGATATTCAGGCATATCTGGATATTCTGGTGCTTCAGGCATAAGTGGTTATAGTGGAATAAGTGGAGATTCAGGTATATCCGGTTATTCTGGGACTTCGGGATATAGCGGATCAGAAGGAATTTCTGGGTATAGTGGAACTACTAATGTATTTCTCGGTACTCCAACAACTGGAGATTATTCTAGTGGTCTCTTTCCTTGGGTAGCAAATGTTACTTTATTGGCAGACGCAGAGCAGAGTGTGAATAACGTTTTGGCAGCACTTGCGCCAAGTCCTGCTCCAGTGTATTCACAGTTTAGTATTACCAATGTTGGCGTTGTTGGCAAACTAACATATGGCGCAAGCAATCCATTGGGTGGAGTTACAAGCGTCGCGGGTATTGGTTCTACTGCCCCAGTTTCGACCGCGGTTGATACTGACGGCACCTTTACTCCAAGTGACATGCGTAAAGGAATATTTGGCACAGCAACAACTAGTTGGACAGGAATTTTAAATGCTCAAGTAGCAACCGGTCCGGGTACTCCTAACCCAGCATACGTGCAATATGCTTTCTTATGTGACGGTGGTTCTCAAGGAATTGTTAACATTTATGTAAATGATGATACTACTCCGAAACACAGTGTTAATTTAGATACGTTCTCATCTGGAAATAGTGTTAACGCGAATGGTACTGGCTTAACAAGCGTCTCGGCATTGACTAACGAATTATTTCCAAATGGAACTGCCTTTACTCTATTCCAATACAGAACTGCTAACCTGGTTGTTAATTCCGCGGACTGTAGAGATGGCTGGAACTGGGTTAGAGTAACCCAGGTAATTGGTGCAACATCGCGACCAGTTGTTAACTTTTATGGAGATTTTGTAAGAGATAACAACACAACTGCAACTACTTTTACTTCAGAAAACATGACTGGTTTCGTGGGATCTGGATCTAAATATCTTTCTGGAGTCCAATATTTCACTGGTGGTTCAGCTAGCTATACTGTTACGATTAATAATCTTTATAGAAATACATACTATTCTGGTTCAGACGCTATCACTTATGCTAATAACAGCACGCCGTTGCAAGCGATATCAAATGATGCTCTTGGAAATTCAAGTGGTAACCAAGCTCTAGCAGTAACACCGTCAAAGACTGTAAATATTACCTCGACGGGTACTAGATTAAATCCAACCGCGGGAAGTACAATCACTGCGAGAACAACTGCTAGAAGATCAGTCCAATCAAGTGCTACGTCAACTGGAGGTTCGATAACCAATATACTCTTGGATAATGTTGCTGCATCGTCAACCATTACACTAGAAGATTTTAATGATGAAGTTTACAGACTTCCTTCTAATTCTAATTTTGATTTAAGTGGCACTGGAGTAACAGGTGCGTGGACATCCTCGAATTCGATAGCTAATGCCGGATCAGTTGGGTACAATGATGGTTTGAATGTTTACAACGGAACATTGGTAATCCCTTCAATAAACTTTTCAACTATTGCAAATGGACCTGCTAGCAATCCAAACTATTCAACTGGAGTAAGTGGACAACGGACATATTATAGATTCTTCAGCATGTCCACTGCACGTTCCAATTTTAATATCACAGTTACAGGAACCGCAACTCCACGTGCATCTTCATATTCAATGACAACAGGAACCAATGATATAAAAATTGCAATTAAATTGCCAAACAGTTTAGGTGAAGGAACCGGATGGATGGACGTAACTGCATTGTTTGCTACTGGCGCGTGGACTGATGGATCTGGATGTTTATTGAGTGGTTCATTTGCGATGAACGCTGCGAGGACTATTACCGTTGGCACTAAGTCAACCGGCAGTCCTTCTGTTAATGGTATAGTATTTTTGAGAATTACAGTTCCCCAAGCTTGGACGGGAAATCTGAACACAATAACGTTGGTGGGGGCATAAAAGCATGGCATTGACTACAGCTAATCAAGCACAAATGGCTCTTAAGTTCTTGTTGAACAAGAGCGACACTGATCCACTAAAAGGACCGAATAACGAAGCTGAGCCATTTAGCGTAATACTACCATCTACTAAGGTGTGGATTAATACAATTCCGTTAACGCCTCCTACTAACAGCACGGCTGTAGTGGAGTGTTTAGACGGCGGCGCAGGAAACTATGCAAGAGCCAATTTAGTAGCCGATCCAACGTCTAATGGTCAGGCATTTTTTGCGGTGTATCCGACGGGCCATCCATTGGTTGGACAGCGCATCCAAAACGCAATCTTTCCATATTTTGGCACAGGTTATGAAGTAAAACCATATGCTGGTGCAACGCTTATACCTCCTGGTGATGCGCGAGACTGGATATACCAGTACGAATCTGGGGTATTTTTCCAACAAACCGCGAATGCTTCCCCAACTCCAACCACGCTACAAATTTATGTCTACGTAGGAGACACGGTTGCTGATCTTGTTGTTGCATCAGGATATTCTGGATATAGTGGTATCGGACTATCAGGCTTCTCGGGCATAAGTGGATACTCGGGCATATCTGGATTTAGTGGTTTCGATGGTATTTCTGGGTATAGTGGCTCAAGTGGTATCAGTGGCATTTCTGGCTATAGCGGCATAGATGGGTTAAGTGGCACAAGTGGCATTTCTGGTTTCAGTGGCGTAAGTGGCGAATCTGGAATATCTGGATTCAGTGGTATCAGTGGCATATCTG
>JACCDX011548737.1_pt1 | contig 16168 bp, 18 predicted proteins | sample 7449681 | NCBI WGS metagenome assembly JACCDX01 (sample SAMN15323450, study PRJNA562643) | freshwater metagenome | isolation source: river surface water | place: USA:Blue River Watershed | collected 2017-08-18 | reverse complement strand
AGGAGTATTTGCACTATCTTTATGTAACATATTAGGACTGTCGTGTGTTACAGTTTTTCTAGCCCATTGAAGATCAACCGAATCTTTAAATCTACTTTGATCTTGATTTGTTTCAATGAATAATCGTCGAGAATCTGCATTCGGCCAGTAAGTCCATATATCTCTTAATAAATAGATAACAAGTACACCATATATTAACGAAGTATATAAGAGACCATTCAAATAAACAACTACAAGACCAACCAGTAATAAAACGGTTGCTCCTGGGCGAGTGAGACTATATAACACTTCGAGCATGGTGTAACAAAACCAACCTCGCGCAATTACGGCTGCAAATATACCTGTTAAAACAAGAGCGTATAAATTATCGTTAGTCATTCTTATTCATTTCATAGAAAATGGATATAGAAAGAAATAACAGAAGTAATTACAATAAAATGATAATTCCGGTTCGTTGTTTTACTTGCGGCAATCCTTGGATTGGCAGTCGTTGGTTGATGTATCTTGAAAAGGTTAAAGCGTATCGTAAAGAAGAAGGTAAACCAGAAAATGCAGAGATGGAATACCTTACCGCTAGCACCGAAAAAACGGCAGAAGGTAAAGCGTTAGACGACTTAAATATCACTCGTCAATGCTGCCGACGAATGATACTTACGCATGTGGACTTACAATAAAATCCTTGTAGTTCACAAATGTCGTATACCGAATATTTAAGAAGAAAAGCTGATTCTTCTCAAAAGATTATTGATTATCAACCTAGAAAAGTAGACGCTTCTCAATTTATTACGCAACAACGTCTTGCAGCATCTACTATTTTTGCATTAAATGCTAGAGAAGGAGTTATTAATAATGTTAGTGATCCTTCCAATACCGGCACTACATCAAATGCGAAAGCTGCGCAAAGTGTTATGAAAGTATCTGGTGGACGTATTCCCGACGCTTCTACATTCACAGCTTATGCTGGGGGATCGGCTATTGGCAAAGATATTAATGGTCAAACAACGTTACGTAACACTAAATACGTATTACCAGCTAATTTACCAAGTAATTTATGTTCAAATGCATTTTTAAATGGTCCTGCAGCTCCTAAATCTGCCGGTGATTGGGTACGTGGAAATGCGCCTTGCACGAATGGACGAGAACCTCATATTCCTACAGAATTAGGACCAACCGTATTTGTTGACAACACAATTCGTCTCAAACACTTAGTTGGATGTACAACGAACGAAATCACGGATGCTAACCATACTCATCCAGCAGAAACTCCTCACAATACCCAGTATATTCCTCGTCCGGCTCATGGTATGGGAGGTATTCCGGTATTTACCGTTCCTTCACCTTCTGATGCTCGTAAAGTTGGTGCGTACGATTATAAAGATCGTCAAAAATACGTTGAACGTAAACATGGTAGCGCTTTATACACTACTTTTCCTAGAGTTCCTCGCAAATATGTAATCCCTGGTCAACCTCCGGCTCAATTAAAGATTAACGACCCGAGACATTACCCCGTTGCTTAAAACAGTTTTTATAAGGTCGACAACTGGATCGTTGCGTAAATCCCATTTTTTTACACGTTGTTTTTCGACAATAATTTTTTGAAAATTTTCGAGGAAACTTAAACTGTTTACGAGTTTTACGTGACATTTATAATAATGCTCTATATTTCAACAAACATTACAAAATATAAAGAATTCCTCTCTATCTTTAAAGAACAATTTAAGGATAAAGAGTGTATTGATTTGTCTAAGGTATGTTCTGTTAATTTAGCCGAAGAATGTTCGTCTATAGTTGATCATCATAAAGACTGTATAGTCTTTTTAGGTTATTTAGAACCTGGATGGATGTTAGATTTACAAAGTCAAACACGATTACGTAAACTGTTTCGTAAATTTCCAGTAGCTATGCTCACTAATTTTACAGAAAGCTTGCCCTTTTCGTGGAAAACAGAAATTGATATCATATACACGTTTAAACCATAATACAACCATGGACGTACCGACTTTATCTACTATGGTAGTTCTCTACACTACAAACTTAAAATTTGATACTACTAAACTAGCAGAATTATTGCCGATTAATGAAAAAATTATTAAAATTGAAAAGAAAGGACTTATAAAACGAGGAGAAAGTAGTCGTGATAAAATTAAACATCGTAACAAAAAAGAAACAAAAGCGACAAATAATACTGGGTTTGGTCATAATTCTATCACGATCGTTATGTTGAATGATGGATATGGTCAATTAGTTAAAAAAGAAATTACAGTAAAAATATTTCAAAACGGTGTATTTCATTTAACGGGTGTACTAGATGATCGTTACGATAAACACACTATGGAAATTCTATTTCAAATTATTAAAGAATATTATATTCCTAAAGCTGAAGAACCGGTTGATGAATTTCAAATATTAAATCGTCGAGTTGTCTTGATGAATTACACTACCCAATTAACTTCTAAACAAACTATTCCGCGAGAAGTATTGCATAATACAATTCGAACCGCAAAATTAGAAAACATTATTTCATACTACGATCCCGATGTGTATCCAGGAGTTAAAATACACATTGGAACGGATAAATGGACTGCGAAAGTATTTCGTACCGGTAAAATCATTCTAACCGGAATTACAAGTCGTGAAGAATGCGATTTACTTATTCAACGGTTGCTTGTTTTGTTTGAACAGGTGATGCCGCAACGGCTGAAACAAGAGAATACGTCAAATATAATTGTCCAATAGATAACCCAGCGATAACTATTAAAAATATATACACTCTTGCTAAATCTGGTCCTAATTGGTCACTGTATTTATAATACGCGAGAAGTCCGCCGAATATGACGGCCACGCTTATGGATACCCCTACGACTAGTCCTTTTACTGCTGCGTCCATTTCTCTTTGATTTACGACTACGTTTCTTTGTTCGACCACCAACCTTAACAACGGGAGGTGCATTCGCTAATTTATCGTATGCTCCGCTAGCTCTTAATTGATTTAATGTATTTATGCCACTAACATGGTTGTTTGCAAACGACACGCCCGGAATAGTACCCGCTTCCGGCATTTGAGGAATAGATGCACCACCTCCTCTTCTACGTCGTTTTTTACCTGATCCTTTTTGACCAGCGCCAAGAGCTTTTACTTGTTCGGCTTGTGCTTGTTGAGATGCGATGGTTTTATTAGCTGCCGCATCTAACGGACTTCCCGACAATTGTTGAGTAAACCCACGTGTAGAAATAGGAACAGAAGTTGCTATAAGTTGCCCATTAGCATCGGCTGTAAATGTTGCCATATTATCTAATTACGGTTTATTTTTAATTTTAATCTATGTTGTTTTTATAATTAAAAATGTCTTCACTCAGTTCGGTACAAATTCAAGCTTTAGTTCGTCAAATGGACGAATCCATGCGACGACACAAAGGATTAAAACGTACAAATATGAATGAATACCGCAAGAAAGTTGTAGACGAAAACCAACATCTTTACGAAGTGTTTCCTACTATTTTTGAAATGCATTTCGAAGGTAAATTAGACGAAAAGTTTTTCAATATGCTTAAGTTACGTCGTCAAATCGAAAAAGGAGAAATAAGTGAAGACGATGCTTCTAAATTAGTAGGTCAAATGTTATTCGATCAATACGTTGCCCCAAAAATTAATAATCTTCCTACCCCGCATAAAATGACGTACGAAGAATACTATAAACAATTTGAAACTAAAAAAGAGGATAATAATTAATGATAAAAAGAACTTCTCGAAATTTCAAAGTTCCGTTAGTAACCGGTGGTCAATGGAAAGATCATCAAAACTTTCAAAAATGGGATCCTATTTCAAAACGATTAATTACGGTAAATTGTTGTCTACCGCAAAAATGTTTTCAACCGGATCCTGTTACGAATGTTGTACTAAGTTCCATGGTAAGCGGCGGTGCAATTGTATCTTGGGATTACACAGGGCCTACCGGTGTCTCTTTTGAAGTCAATATTTATGAAGGAACTACTGAAAATGTAGACACTTCAGGAACTCCAAAATATTCGGTATTAGGTGGAACTTCGGGAGCTGCTTATTTTTACAGCAATACGGCTGGCTATTATTACGTAGCGAGTGTGCGTGTACGTAATAATTGTTTGTTTTCACCTTATGCGTATTCCACTCCAGTTCAATACCTATTTAGCGGTTATGTCTATATGAACGTTATTTATACGGGTAATCCTCCTGATAGTGGACAACTTTGGTTAGATGTGTACAGTTTCCCATCCGCTAATCTAGGAATTAATACTATTACAGGGTTAGATACAGATTTAACTAGTTGGTTATCAGGAACGGTTGCTACATCTACATTTATTAAACTACAAAAAGACCTTAGTAATTATGTTATTTTACAACGAGTTGCGAATACGGACTGGTCATCTTATTGGGAATTTAATGTTAGTATAGTATCCTCTTTAGGAGCTCTTAATGATGGCGATGAAGTAGTTGTTACAACATCTTAATTACTTTCGTCTTTTAAAGTATCTCTTAAATCCATAAGTATTTTACCTAATTTATTCTGTCCACGCCATTTAGATGGTGTTTTTGCTTTATCAGATTCCATACCGGTTCCAATAGCCCAGAAGGTATTTCGAGCATCCGCTTTACCGATGACTTTCTTGTCCGTTTCCAGTAATTTCTTACGAAGTTCTGGATGCTGTACAAATTTAGCTCTTACACCTTTATACATAATTCCTTCCCGTTTTGCTTCCCATACTTCCGTTACGAAATTCTTGACTTTCTTACCAGCTGCTTTGGCCGCTTTAGGTGTTTTAATTTTAATAATTTTATCGTACATTTCATTATCTTCAAACTCTTTCGCTTTCATTGCTTGGAAGTAATGTTCAACCGTAGGATATTTTTGACCATCGATTTCGATAGGATATTCCGCATCGTTACTCATGTATCGATATTCACCTTTACTTTCATCCGCTCCGCTGAAGAGAATAGGTTCTTCTTCCGGTTCTAGTTCTTTACGTAATTTACGTTTCTTAGGTTTTTCTTCTTCCTCCTTCTTTTCTTCTTCTTTCTTAGGTTCTTCTTCCGGTTCAGGTTCAGGTTTAGGTTCTGGTTTCTTACCTTTCTTGAAGACAAACGAACGATTTAGAAATGAGAATGTTTGTTGATCAGGCGATAGAACTTTGTTGGTTTGTTGAGCATAAAGATCTTTGAACAAATGCGTTTCTAATAGTTCCCATCCTTCTTCCGCCATGATATCTACTACCTTTTTCCAAGGAACTAACCATTCCGTTATCGGTTTATCAAACGTTTCTAACATCACCTTTACCGGCATACCAAATTCTTCATCCGTCCACGTTTCTTTATCTTCGTATTCTTTGATATATTCACCAACGATCTTCTTTTCCATCACAAAGACGTTTGCTTTCTTTCCTAACAATAACGAATATATCGATGCACCATCTGAACAAGTTCCAAAGAATAGTTTTTTACCGTACTTATCAATATTCTTAGCAAAACTACGAAATACTTCTAAGCTTTCACATGCATAATGCATCGCAAATTGACACGAAATTGTATCGAATTTTTGCAAATTTTCAAAGTTGGCTAAATAATCGGTAGGAGCCGTTTTCTCACCACGAAGGATTTCCATATACTTATCTTCTTGTTCAAACAACGGATAGGTGTTCATATTTCCTTCAATAAACAGAACCGGTGGTAAGTATCGTTCTGGATGATCACGTTTGGTTTCTAAATACCGAACACATGCACCTCCTTTTGGAGCAACGAAATTAGGAAGCGAAATATCTAACGCTACAACTTTACCGGGTTTAGTCGTTAACCATTTATTGATATCTCGACCACTCGCTAATTCTAATAATATATCACCTTGTTTAACATTATTGTTGAAAAGACCATATTTAATCGAATTATGAAATTCAGTGATATCTTTGAAGGCTCGACTTTGCGTCTTTAGTTCATCGTTGTAATAAGCACTATCAAAGTATTCTTCATTGGGCGGTTCCGTTGCAATATTACGCATAGTAATTTCGGTAATAGGAATATGAATTGATGTCCAAATATTATCCGCTACATCATAACGATTACCAAAATTTTGACGCTTTAAAACACGATGTTGAAAGGTTTTATCGTACCGTGTTCGCATCACTACCCAACGATACTTTTCAATATCGAACGAACATTCGATAATTGTATTATCTTTTACGACATTACCATCAATATCTACCGCTCGATTACGACCATCCACAGGTACATAAATATGGTAAGCATCCGGATCTTTAGGATTAGAAGGTTGAAATACGGCTGGTACCTTTACGTCATCATCATCGTATTTCTTGGAAATATATTCACCGTTTACAGTTTCACGAGGGTAAATAAAATAGTCCTTCGGTGTTAACGTAACAAATAATTCACCATGTTTTGCTTTTTCACCCGTTTTAGGATCGAAGGTATCTTCCGGACTTAATCGTACTAAGAAATCGATACTATTTTGATGAGGAGGTTTCCATTTATAAACTTTGTTCCAAGTATTGAGACGAGTATCTTCACGAGGAGCAACCGGAGACATACGCGGTGTAAAGATTAATCCATCGGTTTCATAATCATATTTTGTATCAAGTAAAGTATTAATCGCTTCTTGCATAGCGGTTCCGTCACCCGCTAGAAACAATTTGGTTTGGATCTGTAACGGATCCGCCGAAGGGTTCATCGTAAATTCTTTATTCAAATCATCCACGAACATTTGCGCAAATCCTAATCGACATTTCTTAGGGTTTTTTACTAAATCTTCATCACTCGTTAATAAAGGTAAATTTTTCACATCCTGATTTTTGTAACGATAGACATCAAATATACAGAACAAATTCTTTTCTACGATTAATTCTCCATCAATAAAAGTTCCTATAAATGCATCACTTCGTGCAATTATACCTGTCCAAGTCACTATATTTGATTTATTACGAACAAGTAGTACTTTACGATCTCGAGCAATGTATAATCCGCAACGTAAACCATCAGCTTTAATCGTTACTGTGTAATCTTTCAAAATATTACCCGGAAGAGCAGAATTTAAATGACGTTTTTCTAACGTCACTAGATCCCACATTGTATTTTTCGTCATTCGAAATTCGTTCATATAACGTTCAACATCGGTATTGGTTAACAGAAACGGGGATTGGTGATACGCTTGAAGAATACCTGTAATTATTTTAAATAAATCCTTAGCAACTAATTTACTGTCCACTTCAGTTTTTTTATTAATGAATTCAATTTCTAACTCGTATTCGCCTTCTTCTTTTAATGTAGAAGCTAATGACTGTTTAGAATTTAATGGACGAGTTTTTACTAACGAGAAATCAATACGAAATAGTTCATTTGCAGTTTTAAACGACTTACGGTTCATAATACGCACATGTGCTTTAGGATCGTTTGGTGAACCATCCCAATCTTTGCGTATTTCTTTTTCGCTTCGTAACGTAAATTTACAATTTAAATCTAAAATATCCACAACATCTTTTCGACTATCGTAATAATTTTGTTTCTTTTCTACCAGAACCGGAACGTCTTTAAATGAACCCTGTACACATACTTTATGTATTAATTGGGGTGTAAGTACATTAACACGTAAATTATCTTGCGTGTACATAAGTGTCATTCGGTTTTCTTCTGTTTGACTTCCAATAGATAAGGTTTTTATTTTTTCTAAAATACGATCAGCAATATCTTGTTGAGTAATTTTTTTGGATAAAACTTTACATTCTAATTCAGCTTTAGGATCTTTTTTCGAAACATCAATAAACTCTGTGATATTTTTAATCACCTCTGGAGATAAGAGTTCCTCCATTCTATATTATATTTTAACTTGGAATAAATGAAAGTCCGTTTTTCTCTAATCATGTACTAGACGTTCATAATTCTTACGTGTCTTCATATCATCATCCATACGTTTACGCTGATCTAAACAAAAAATAACATACTTTTCAATTTCGCTTAAACAGTCATCGTTCAATGAATCCGTTGATACTAGTACTCCATTGTTAATCTTCGTAAATTGATCCGTATGTTTTTTTATAATATTGTAAACTTGAGTATGTTCACTTGCTTCCATACGATCTAATTGCTCTTTAAGCCATTCCTTCTTTGATCGAGGATAATTGTTCATTTATATTACTTAAATCTCCTCTTTTTAAACGTTTTTTCTTAGGAGCTTCAGTCATCGCTGGAATAACTACTCTCATTTCATTACCTTCTACCGATTTCGGTACATTGGATTCTGTTTTCGTTTCTTCTTCGGTAGTGGAAGATAATAACGGTCCTTCTACTGGAGGAGCAACACGACTTAACAATTTTCCAACGACAACTATATTCTCATCTTCCTGTTTGAATTGTGAACCTACTACTTCAAATTCAATATCTTCATCCACCTTTACACTTTCGAATTCTTGATTACCAATATGTAAATCTCGAGGAATTAATACTTTAATAGGAGGAGTTTCAGCATGAATACCTACTTTGCTTTTTAATTTCACGGGTGCTTTGAATCGTTGTCCTTCATGCGGCATACAAATATCGGCTTGAAAGGTAACCATATAATCAATTCCACCCTTTACATAATTCGTACGTCCTAAACTATAGTTTACAATCACTATACTACGACGCTGAATATAACCTTCTTCTTGACATTTACCTTCATAGTTTTGCTGAAGTTGATTAAGTAATGATGCTTTAATATTTTTTTGCAGAAACTTTGAGTTAATATGCACCATTTTACTCAATTCACGACGTTCGAATAAAGGATCCATACTGTTGTTACCTATTAATATATAGTTTCTTTTAGATCAGTTTTCAACGTAAAAAACTGATAAAATCAGTTGGTTATCTATTTAGAAAGTGAATTTATTCTCATGTTGATTAATCGTTTAACGTCATTATCTTCATTAACATGTTGACTAAGTAGAGCAGCATTTAGAATTTCTAAACTTGTTATCAATGGAATATTGTACATAACATTAATTATATTTCCAATATTAGCATCGTTTATAAATTGTTTTTCAATTTCATTACGAACACTAGCAGAGCCACGTTGTTTAGTTACTTTAGACATTTTGAGAATAAATTTTGAAAGTTAAAAACATTGAATAAAAAAATCCGTTTTTATTTGAGACGGTTCAGGATATCTTTTCGCGGTTCATGATCATTCAGGATTTCAAACTCTTCATTACTTATCCAATAAATACCTTCTTTTTTATGGATAACTGCACGGCGAATTAATAAGTTTAAGTACATACATTTATCCGGTTTAGTTTTTACAGTTTCCGGAAACGCTGAACCCGATAACCATTCAGCAAACGCATTTAAAATTGTATCCGTAAAATTCGAACATGCGCGTGGTTCAATACGTTTACTGCGTGCAGCCTTTTTGATTTCTGTATCTTTATCGTCAATGTTGAAATAAACACGGTTATCTTTAGATGTGGCAAATATCTTGTCCTTATTCTCAATAAACCTATTCTTTGCTTCGTCTAACCATTTGTTGTAAGCATCTAATTCTTCACCAATAGGTACAATCACTTTTTTATCACTATTATAGATCTTACCCAACCCAAGTATATACATATTCGAACCATCTTTCATTTTAGTAACTAAGTTTTCCGCATAGACCGGAGGATCGTTCCAATCCAGATTTAAGAGGTACTTTGTTTTCTCTTGCGACGTAACCTCATTATCCAACAGATACCATTCCAAAACATCATTTTCAAAATTATCGGTGGCGTAATTTGGCCATTCAAATGCTTCACGTTTTTCTGCTAGATCTACTAATTTAGTATCTTCTTCTTCTTTTACTATATTCGCTACCGGTAGAGATACGTTTTTACCTTTTTCAACATTAATTAATTTTTCAACTAAAGTATCATGTTCATTAAACGTCAAGGTTATAATCCCATCACGAGATTGTAATTTACCACTTCTTCCTTCTTTATCACTTATTTTAAACTGGCTTTCGATAGCGTTTTGAATTAGATAATCCAACACATTTTTAGTATATTTATTTAGTAGCGGATGACTGTACAGATCATTTAACGCCCAAATAGGCTTCTTGGTAAATATGGTTACTAATTTATCAAATACTTCATCACGAATATCAAGGATAGACGATAATGGACGTTGGTAATCTTTTTCTTCTAACTGAGGTTGTGTACGACATATTATATTCGTAATCGTATCTTCGAAAGTTGGACTAGACATTTGTTCCAGAGATAATTTCAAAGTCTTACCATCTTCTACCCTCATTTGAGAAATTTTTAATTCACGCCAATCTTTGGGTAAATTATTAATACTTTCTTGCAATTCACAATCAATAGCCGATTCCATAATTACACGTTTAACTTTAGCAATACGCGCTCCTTTTCCTTCTACATCACGACGATAAATCAATTCGTCAATAGTTTCCTGTTTGGATTGTGCGTACCGACATACATGTAAGTATACCGTGCAATTCTGTTGTTCAAAAGGAAGATCAGCATGTGAACAAGTTCGCATACCTCGGCCCAATACTTGTTCAATTCGACTCATGTTGAACCACGGATCCAACACATGAATTTGTCGTACAAATTTGAAATCTACACCTTCTGCTACTTTACGTGTACCAATAATTACTCGAATATCGTTACCATCAATATTCTCTTTTGATTTCAATCTTATTAATGTGTTTTTAATATCTGCATCACTTGTTTGTCCAGTGAATAATACGTATTTACCTTTTGATCCTTTAGGTACTTCTGTTGAAGGATTATTCAATAAATTTTGACCAAGCACATTATTGTAACCATGTTCTTCTAAACATAACGCAAATAGATTAGCACCTAATTCTACTAAATTAGAATACACATAAACAATTCCTTTAGATTTATTCAGTATGTTCATGATCAGTCCAAATTTTGAACTATAAGTTGAAACTTTAGAAGGTGCTAAAAACTTTTCAACGTCTTTACGATATCCATATTGTTCACCTATACTTTCAAACACTTCATTGAATGGTTTATATTCTGGTAAACTACAAATTAAATTAGGATCTATAGTTGCTTCAATTCGAGATATCTTTTTCACTGCTACTTCTTGAAAGGGAGATAGTATAGACTTTACCAAAGGTAAGTATTTACGTTGCTTTTCTATTTTGTTTCCAAAATGGTCTACAGTTCGATCAGTAGCTGCAATGAGGTTATCCGGTGGTGGTAACCGAAAAGGAAACGTGAACGGGTTATCTCCTTTAATATAGGATACATAATCACTGCAAAATCTACGAAATCGTTCTTCTTGTCCTTCTCTAAATGAACCATCTTCGTTAAATATTTCGGTAGTCAATAAAGTCTTTGATTTATCGATACGTCGGTCGTTCCACAAAAACAGATTAAAGTAGTAGACAATTTCGTCGAAGTTGTCGTACATAGGAGTAGCCGTTAACAACACTAAGGTGACACCGTTTGCAGTTTTTATGATTTGTTCTAATGCAGACGCTGATAATTTACCAGCGGTTGTTTCGGTAGTTATATCGATATCTTTTACACGAAGATTATGAGCTTCATCAACAATAATTAATCGGTTATCAAATTCATCATGTAACCAATTATTGAAATCGTTTGTGGTTTTATTTCTTTTCTGTTCTTCAATATAGTTTGCAAAACTATCGTAACCTCGAAATTCATAAAACTCGTTATAAACTTTTTCTGCCATACGTCGAATATTTTTACGGCTATCAACATCGGTTAACCGCAAAGGTTCTGCTTGAATTCGTTGAATAATTTCTAAATATCTACGTCCCGTACATTGTTTAGACATAATATCTCCGGTTACAGTTTGATCTAATTTACCCGGTTCTACATTAAAAATTTCTTTTTTAAAGTTATCTTGAATAGATGGATTAGCTAACACCAATACTCGTTTGGATTGGAATTCTGGGCGAATAATAAACTCTTCGGCAACTTGAATAGCTGTACATGTCTTACCGGTACCAGTTCCGTGTACCATAAGTAGATTACGTACTGGACTTTCGGGACTTAACACACGTCTTAAAAATCGTTGTTGGTTCTGGAGCTTGAATTCTTTACTTCCTAAACACATCTCATCTCTCATCGTTTTTAAAGCACTTAGGTCTGCAGGTGGTAGGACTTGAGCCTTTGTTTCTTTAATTTCTGGTCGTGTAATATTCACCATCCCTATTACATTTTCTATATAATCAAAAATGGATTGAATTTATGTGGATTAAGTTTAAATTATAATAAAATGTCGAAACAGGCTATTCAATCATACTTTCAACACTTACGAGAAGTTAAAAATCGTAAACCTATACGTAAACCTAAAATAGTTGCTGAAAAAGTTGTAGAACCTGTTGAAAACTTCGATGATATTGATGAAACATTAATGAATGGTATATTTATGTACGATCATGATCTTCAATATTATTTAGATAGTCTTGATGATAAGCAATATGAACATATTATGAAAAACTTGAACAAATATCCTAAACGTATAACTGATTTCATTTGTCCTGCATTTAATCGATTAGTTAATGAAGATGTTGCAACAACATTAAGTTTTAAAATAGTTGATCTAACCGATGAAAAAATTGAACAACAAGAATACGAAGAAGCTTTGCATGAAGAAGAAGCTTTTCAACACGCTTTATCTATGTTTGTTCCTCCTCCGCGACCCGCTGGAAAAACTGATGATGAATTGAAAAATAAATTGAGTGTTCTGGAATTAGAAAATAAACGTTTGGGAGAAGCTCTTAATCAAAAAGTAGCTAGCAAAACTTACGTTCCTCCTCATTTACGAAACCAAACTAATCCCAAGGTACTCGAAATAAAAGCCAATATTCAAAATATAGAAAACGAAATCTATTCTATTCGTGAAAAAATAGATAAAGAAGATGAACTGTGGAATCAACGATCCAAAGATGAATATCGACAAGAGTATAAAAAACAAAAAGTGCTTGCATTGCAACAAGCGGTCACTAATACTGCAGAAATGTAAATGTGATCAACAATATTGTTTAAGATGTATCAATGCCGAGCTTCATAGTTGCACCTTTGATTATCTCGAAGAACATCGCAAATTATTAAAATCTACAAATCTAATCATCTCAGCAGAAAAAGTAAGTAAGATATAAATGAACTTACTACACATTTCGTCTGCTGCCGTATGGGTGGATTTTTTTGTTATATTGATATCTCGGTTCTTTCCTATGACCAGAGCATTGGATGTATGGTATAAAGAATTTCAAGCTGTTGCTGTTATTAACGATTGTTTAGTCATCATTCTTGGAATTTTATTAGCTCAGTTTTTATATCCAAGAGCAAACGTTACTACGCTTGCTATTGTCTCGGTGATTATCCAGGTTATACATGATAGTCTATTCTATGTAGGAGTTATCGTTCCTCTTCCCAAAGGACATAACGTTATGATGGATCTGTTTAAGAAATACGCAAATGAGGGAGGTTATAAAATAATTCTCGCTGATTCTGCTATGATCGGTAGTACCGTATTCCTTGCTGATCATCTAAGTAAATATAGTTTTGAAATAGTTTCGTTCGTTGGATTACTTGGTGTATATTCGTTAACCTATATGATATATACTAGACCGGCTAGCAGATAATAATTACAATAATATAATGGGAGGAGGTCTTTTTGGCACACCACTGTATTTGAATCCTAAATGTCTAGTATTTTCAGCATTTGTTTTGGGTATTTATTGGATGCCACATTTCAAAGAATATGAACACCGTATTGTTATGAACTTTGTTCTAGCTACTGCTGCGTATGTACTCATGGCATGGTATGATGTGCTATACGATTGCAACGACCGGTTTAAACCAACTTTGTTAGGTTGGTTATCTGGTCCTTTCAAACCACCTGCCTACTTAAAAGAATACGATGAGTTACCCATTAAATATCAAAAAATAATACGATGGTTTGACATCGCAATATTATGTATAATTGTTGTGTTAGTATTTAGTCCATACTATCTTCGTCGGTAGAACCATAGTCTGTTTCAATTTCATCAGTATCTGAGAACTGAGGAGTTGAACGTTTTAATGGAGTAGATGGAGGAGGTAGAGGTGGTAAAGAAACTAGCCGCTTGATACTATAAAGTTTATTTTCAGTGTCCTCAAGTTTATCTTGTAATTGCTTGTTAGCAAGTTCAAGTTCTTCAGTTAACTCTTCATAATCTTTGCGAATCGATTTTTCTAATTGAACAATTTCATTTAGATTGCTTAGTTCTATATACTTCAGTATGTTTCCCCAGAATAATCCATTGGTAAACCCAATAAGGATCATGATGACAGATATCATTGCAGTAACACCGTTGTTATCCATTGTAAAGCTTTACAATGTATAATACTCTTAAACTTAAATCCGTTTTAGGTAAAAAAAGATTTAATTCTTTATTGTTTCTTATTTAACTCTTGTTCTAAAGTTTCCGCGTATTGTTTTAAACTTGCATATTCTGCTTCAATCTGTTCGAGTTGTTGCCGTGCATGATCTAAAATATTATTAACATAGTTGGTATGTTCTTTGTACTCGTTTAGAGCGGTTTTGTAAGAAGCATTTTCAAGAGATAAATTCTTATTACGTTCAGTCAATTCTGCGATTTGATTTCTTAAATAAGAGTTTTCCATTTGTTTTGAATGAATTTCATTCGAAGCGAAGGGAATGTAACCAATCGTAGATGACATTTTGAATTTATTATGTATATTTTTCTGTTCTAATAAATCCATTTTTAAATGCCGAGGGGGAATAAGGATGCACCAGCCTTCTTTATTCGTTCTTAAAAGTATATTTCCTGAAGATGTTGTTATGTTTATTGATACCTTTATTCCTTATTTCAAAAAAGAAAAACCAAAATACAGTCCTTCGTTACAAAAAGAGCTAACTAAGATTCAAAATATGAAACTAAAAGGTATTTCTAACACATATTTGAAAAACTTCTACGATTTTGTTTTAGATTAAATTTTAGGCATATGTACAGTTATCGCAATCAAAATGTAACCACGAATACGGTAAGGTTTTATAGATTCAACATTCGAAAGGAAATTCAAACGATTAAAATTAAAGTTCTGGGGAAGTTTTAAGAATACATATTCCGGTCTGTTTTTACGTATCATTATCTCTTCAAGCCAATCATCTAATCGTTTTGAAGACATAAACAGATCCAAATCCTTTTTAGTTTTGTATTCTGGACCTCCCCAAGGAGGATCTATATACAATATATTTGTCTTCCAATCAAACAGTTCTACCGAATCACCTTTACGAATAAAAACGTTTTGAAGCGAGTACACATTCACGTTGTGCACCAACGCTTCGTAGTTCTCATCATTTTTCTCCACAGCGTACACTATTCTAAAATTCAATGCAAAATTAATCGTATCTCCGCCAACACAACTCGTAACATCTGTTATGTTCTTATCGGTTATGTTACCTACAGTTGTTTTAATAATGTTCATAATACGTTCAGCATCTTTTTTATGAGTTACACTATATTCACCTTCTTTAGTTAATTTTAGTTTCGAAAAATCAACTCCTTCCTTGTAAGGAAATATTTCCTCCATTACATAATCTTATCAAACAATTTGAAGATAGTTTTACAACGGAAAAAATAGCCACCTATCGCTATTTCTTCCATAACATAACGAGTAGCTAATTCGTTATGTTATAGGCAATCTACCATAAATCGCCGTTTGGATATGTTTCCCAGTTTCCCTTACTGGAGTATCTTACGATACAGCAAGACTATATGGATAATCTTCGGTGTGGATTAGACTTGACCACGCATACTGAACATATATTGGTTCATTAGATTTAATCAATATGCATTATTTGTTAAACCTTAATGTCTGTAACATATGTCCTTCGTAACGAGAGAATGAGATTTATACGATTGATCTTTAAAATTAGTTTTTAAAAGTATTTATAACTTGACTTACTTCAATACCATTGTAAGTCATAACATTTTTATTTTTTGGTATATTCTTATAATATAAAATTATACATACTTTTAAAACAGATTTATTAGTTGAATTACGTTACATAAAATCATACGAAATCTTTTTTAGAATGATCTTAGTATGATCATCCTAATTTTTAGTTGTTTGATAGGAAAAAATCCGTTTT
>JACCDX010277640.1_pt1 | contig 16169 bp, 15 predicted proteins | sample 7449681 | NCBI WGS metagenome assembly JACCDX01 (sample SAMN15323450, study PRJNA562643) | freshwater metagenome | isolation source: river surface water | place: USA:Blue River Watershed | collected 2017-08-18 | reverse complement strand
CGCGCACCCATCAAGTGTCGTCACAAACAAACACGGTGGCAGGGGAGGAAGGACTCGAACCCTCGCATGCCGGAATCAAAATCCGGTGCCTTGACCAACTTGGCGACTCCCCTACACAGGTGAAAGGCCGAAACCTCTCACCTTTTAACTGTCGCTGAAAGCCCACCCAGCCAATGGATGAACTTTCAAATTGTTGCACACCTTCAGTTGCCAGCCCGCAGGTACTGGAGGGAATTCCAGCGGGCGATGCAAGCTAGCAAACACTGCGCTACCAGACCCCGTCATGCGCGGCTGTAGCCCTAAAGTTTTCAGCCAGTCGAGGGCTTGGGTCACTTCGGGGCACAGTCGCTCGGCGACTGGCTGCAGATCGTTTCGACCGAAGTCAAAGGGCTGTGCAGCAAAGTCTGCCATTGTAGCAGTTTTCGTATGCCTTTCCAAACCCGGGTCGCGAAAAATTCTGGCGGTTTCCAGTCCGGCCGCTGGCTTCAGGATGACCCAGCGCATTTCAGGCAGCGTGATCGCCTGAATTTGTTCGCCAATGCCTTCCACCCAGGCATGGTGGCCGCTCAGAAAGAAAGGCACATCGGCGCCCAATCGCAAGCCAATGGCCTGCAAGCGACTGAGCGGCCAGTTCAACGCCCACAAGCGGTTCAAGGCCAGCAGGGTGCTGGCTGCGTCAGATGAGCCACCACCCATGCCAGCTTCAGCGGGCAGGCGTTTTTCGATGGCGATGTGGGCACCCCACTGGCAGCCTGAGGCCTCTTTCAGCGCCCGGGCGGCACGCAGCACCAGATCGTCCGCCGGCAGGGGCACGGTCAGGTCTTCGCGCGTCAGGCGATCCTGCGCCCGTCGCTCGAAGTGCAAGATGTCGCACCAGTCCACCAGCATGAAGGCCGATTGAAGGAGGTGGTAGCCATCGGCCCGTCGTCCCGTGATGTGCAGGAACAGGTTCAGTTTCGCGGGGGCGGGGACATCCAGCAAGGACTGCATGTTGCTTCAGGGTTGCAGGACCACGCGCAATTCAAGCCGTGGCCAGGGCTCGTAGCGGCGTGCCACCAGCGGTCCTCCCTGGCTGGGCTTGGACTCGACATCCCAGCCCGGCACATGCACGGTTTCGTTGCGCAGCCAGGCAAAGACGGCTTCGATCGGCAGGTCGGTGCCGATGCTGCGCTGGATCAGGTCGGCCAGCGACGCAAACCGGTAACTTCGATCCCCCTGACTCAGCACCGCCAGACCAGGGCGCCAGCGCAGCAAAATGGCCGCCGTGCCAAAAGGGCCTTCCACCTGCAGCTGTCCTTCCTGGGCATTGCCCTCCAATTCGAAGGCAATGTGGATATGCGTTTTTTGTGAAAAATCTTTTTCAATGGTGAGTGACAGCCGGCCAGCCCAGGTGGTGGGGACCACCGGTTCGGCAGCAGGTGCCTGCACGGCGGCCGGTGCATCCTTGGCCGTCTGAGGCGGTGGCGAAACGCTTGCGCAGCCACCCAGCCACAGGCTGGCGGCACTCAGCGCCAGCAGATGGGCGCGGCATGCATGAACGGGTCTCATAAGGGGGCACCGAGGCGGCGCAAAGTGTCACGCAGGCTGGTGTTGTCGGGGTTCAGGGACAGGCCCTCTCGCCAGATTTGCAGGGCCTGCTCTTTCTGGTTCAGGACCCAATGGATTTCACCCAGGTGCGCCGCAATTTCAGGATCAGGGCGTGCGCGATAGGCTTTTTGCAAAATCTGCAGCGCCTGTTGCAGATTGCCACGGCGGAACTCCACCCAGCCCAGGCTGTCGGTGATGAAGGGGTCATCAGGCGCAAAGCTCAGGGCTTTTTGAATCAACGCCAGCGCCTCGTCCAGTCGCAGGTTGCGCTCGGCGAGGGAATAGCCCAGCGCGTTGTAGGCATGGTGGAAATCCGGCTTGCGGGCGATGATGCCTCGCAGCAGCCGCTCCATTTCATCCAGCCGTTCCAGTTTTTCGGCGGTCATGGCCAATTCGTAGGCCAGATCGTTGTCATCGGGTTGGGCTTGCAAGGCGTCGGCCAGCAGTTGGTAAGCCTGCGTATGCTGCTGAAATTCGCGCAGCAAATGCACCTCGCTGAAAAGACGGGCGCGCTTTTCCTCATCGGTTTGTGCTGGTACGCTGGCAATCAGGCGGCGCGCCTCGTCCATCTGTCCCTTGCGCGCCAGCACGTTGGCGCGCTGGACCTGGATGCGCGAGACATTCGCGTTGTCCTTGACCTTGGCCAGCCAGGCCTCGGCTTGCGCTTCGTCCTTGAGCTTGAGGGCCAGCTGAGACAGCCCCAGGTAGGCTTGGTCCAACTCGCGGGTGGGCGGCGGGTTCAACGGCTCGGCCAGCTTGAGAAATTGCGCCCAGGTGTCACGCGCCAGGACATGCTGGCCGTTGTCCGCATACAAGCTGCCGAGCAACAGCCAGCCCGGCGCAAAATTGGGGTGATGGGTGGTCAGCAATTGCAATTGCTCGGTGGCTTCAGGCAAGCGTAGCGCTTCCACCAGCACCCGTACCCAGCCCAGCCGCAGATCGGGTGAGCTTTGTGGGGTGATGGCCTGTTGCACGAAGGCTTGCGCCAGCGGGTGTTTCTGGCTTGCCAGCTCCAGCGCCAGCCAGATCGGGGCGGGGTCCTGTGCATTCAAGGCATGGCCACGGCGTGCTGCTTCGTAAGCGGCATCCAGTTCTTTGGCGGCCAGGCGCATCTGGCCATTCACAGCCCAGGCGAGGGCAGCAGTCTTGCTTTGAGCTTGGTAGGGCGCCAGGGCCTGTTCGACCACATAGGCGGCCAGTTTGCGGTCGGTGACACGTGCGTAGAGACGGGGAATGTTGCCGATCACGCTCAAACGCTCTGCTTCGGGACTCAGGTTCAGTTCGGTGCGCAATGGCCCGAGGCTGTCGGCCACGCGGTTCAGCGCCAGCACGATCTGCAAGACGCGCAGGTTGGGCTCGCGCACGCCCGGCATGGCCTGGCGCCAGGCGCTGGCAGCTTCCAGGGCGGCATCGCCGGAGCGCGACGCCAGGGCAATGTCCACCGAGCGCTTGTACAGACGTTCGTCTCCCGTGCGTCGCGCGGCGTCCAGCAGCAAAGAGTACGCAACCCCAGGTTCGCCTTGCAGGCTGTTGAGCTCTCCCAGCAGAATTTGCAGCAGCAACTCGCCGCTCATGCTGGAATTCTGGATGGGTTGGGGCGACGCCACCGGCCTGGTCTGTGCCACCAGTGCGCAGGGTGCTGCCATCATGCCCAGCCACAGCAGGGCAGCACGCCAGAGCGACACGCTCGCCAGTCTGGACGGTGCGTGTGACAGGCGCGACAACAGGGATCGCAATGGGGACATCATTGGGAGATCATAATGCCAGGCTTCAAACCCCTGGATGCCATGCCCGAATTACCCGAAGTCGAAGTCACGCGGCGCAGCTTTGCGCAAGACATTGCCGGTGCCCTGGTCACGCAGGTCCGTGTTGGCAAATCTCTGCGCTGGCCCCTGGGGTGCGAGCCCGCGCATTTGCAAGGGCATCGGGTGCTGGGGGTACGCCGCCGTGGCAAATATCTCCTGATCGATCTGGACCATGGCGTGTTGCTGTGCCATTTGGGCATGTCGGGCGCGCTTGCGTTTCGTGCCACCTTGCCTGCGCCCGGGCCGCATGATCATTTTGATCTGGTGACCAGCCAGGGGGGGCTTCGATTGCATGACCCCCGGCGCTTTGGCGCCATGGTGTTTGTGGACAGCCTGGAGGCGCCCATGGGCCGCAAGCTGTTGCAACGCCTGGGCGTGGAGCCCCTGGAGGAGGGGTTCGATCCCGTGGTTTTTCATGCAGGTTTGAAGCGGCGTCAGGCACCGATCAAACAAGTCTTGCTGGCTGGCGATTTGGTTGTGGGGGTGGGGAACATTTACGCCAGCGAGGCCTTGTTCCGTGCCGGTATCCGGCCAACCACACGCGCTTGCCGGATCAGTCTGCCGCGGGCGCGCCGTTTGCATGCTGCCATCCGCGAAGTGCTGGCCCGCGCCCTGGAAGCCGGTGGCAGCACCTTGCGCGACTTCTCCAACGCCCACGGACAATCAGGTTACTTTCAGCTCGAAACACGGGTCTATGACCGTGCAGGGGAGCCTTGCACAGTGTGCGCTACACCGATCCGACTCCTTCGCCAAGGCCAGCGCTCCACGTTTTACTGCGCGCAATGCCAAAAACCATGAAGCAGTCCATGGACTTTTCCAGGCGATTGGTCCGTTGGCAGCGCGCTCAGGGGCGTCATGATTTGCCCTGGCAGGCCAATCGCGATCCCTACCGCGTGTGGCTGTCAGAGATCATGCTGCAGCAAACCCAGGTGAGCACTGTTATCGCTTACTTCGACCGTTTTCTGGCGCGTTTTCCATCCGTGCGCGAATTGGCCGCCGCCTCACAGGACGAGGTGTTGGGCCTGTGGAGTGGACTGGGCTATTACAGCCGGGCGCGCAATCTGCATCGCTGCGCACAGGTGGTGGTGCAGGAGCATGCGGGCCTTTTTCCACGCGACCCTGAGACGCTGCAGACCTTGCCGGGTATCGGGCCGTCCACTGCCGCGGCCATCGCCTCACTGTGCTTCGAGGCCCGCGTGGCGATTCTGGATGGCAATGTCAAACGGGTGCTGACCCGTTTCCTGGGGTTTGCTGACGACCTCTCGGTGGGCGCCCACGAGCGCCTGCTGCTGGCGCACGCCCAGGCCTTGCTGCCTTTGCAGGCTGCCGATATGCCGACCTACACCCAAGGCATCATGGACCTGGGCGCCACGGTGTGCACACCGCGCAAGCCGCAGTGTGCATCGTGTCCGATGGCGTCCATGTGTCGCGCCAAGGCCTTGGGCACCCCCGAGGTGTTTCCTGTCAAGACCCGAAAACTCCGTCGCACTGCGGAGTCGCTTTGGCTGTTATTGGCCACGTCACCCCAGGGCGAGGTGTTGTTGCAGCAACGACCGCAACAAGGGATCTGGGCTGGCCTGTATTGCCTGCCTGTGTTTGAAAGCGAAGCGGCTTTGCTTCAGGCTGTGCCGAGCGCTGAGCGATCCGGGTATCTGAACGTGCCGGCCTTCAAGCATGTGCTGACTCACAAAGACCTGCACCTGCATCCTTGCCATTGGCATGGCGTCACCCCTTCGGCGCACTGGCCTGGGCAATGGGTGAGCGCGCAGGATTGGCCGGCGCTGGGCCTGCCGGCACCCGTCAGGGCTTTGCTGATGGCGCAGACGCGCTGACATTGCCACTGGTGTGCGCGTCCAGTTCGCGGTGACGTTTCAAGGTCACCCAGTCTGTGCCAAATTGCCGGCTCAATTGCTCCACCAGATACACCGACCGGTGTTGTCCGCCAGTGCAGCCAATGGCCACCGTGACATAGCTGCGATGGTCTTGCTCCAGTCGGGGCAGCCACTGCGTGAGAAAGCCGGCGATCTGCTCGGTCATCTGCGTCACCTCCGCGTGTTGCTGCAGCCATTCAGCCACTGGTGCATCTCGGCCTGTGAGGGGACGTAGCGAGCTCTCGTAATGCGGGTTGGGCAGCATTCGCACATCGAACACGTAATCGGCATGCACCGGAATGCCACGCTTGAAGGCGAAGGACTCAAACATCAAAGTGAGCTGCGCTGCCGGCGCGGTAATCAGTGACTTGATGTAGCTTTGCAGCTGCGTGGCACGCAGCAGGCTGGTGTCGATGACATGCGAGTCCTCGCGCAAGTCGGCCAGCAACTCGCGCTCCAGTTCGATGGCGTCGATCAAATCGCGCTGCTGGTCCACCTGCGGGGCCTCCTGGCGCGACAAGGGATGGCGTCGCCGCGTTTCCGAATAGCGATGCACCAAAGTGTTGGTGGTGGCGTCCAGGAACAATTGGCGGATGTTCACATCCAGCGCCCGCAAATGTGCCAGCTGCGCCGGCACCAGAGGCAGCGAGTTGGCGCTGCGCACATCCATGGCGATGGCCACGTTTTGATCGCGATGCTGCTGTTCAAGTTGAACAAAGGGCAGCAACAACTCGGGCGGCAGGTTGTCCACGCAGTAATAGCCGGCATCCTCCAGCGCATGCAGGGCCACTGATTTTCCCGAGCCCGACATCCCGGTGATCAAGGCGAGTTCGCGTTTCATGAGCGTGTGGCCTTTCGGGTCGGTACAGGAGCGCCCAGCATTTCGCGTGCATGCGCCAGTGTGGTGTCGGACAGGCGTTCGCCGCCCAGCATGCGGGCAATCTCGCTCACGCGCTGCTCGCCCTGAACCGTTGCCACCTGGCTGACTGTCTGCGCATCGTGCTGCTGCTTGGACACCACCCAGTGGTGATCGGCACAGGCTGCCACTTGTGGCAAATGCGTGACCGCCAGCACCTGCCGGTCACGGCCCAATTGCTTCATCAGTCGACCCACGGTTTCCGCCACGGCGCCACCCACACCCGAATCCACTTCATCAAAGATCAGCGTTTGGGCGGTACCCAATTGGCTGGTGGTGACCGCGATGGCCAGCGCAATGCGTGACAACTCGCCACCGGAAGCTACCTTGCCCACCGGTCGGGGTGTGCTGCCGGGATGCCCCGAGACCAGAAACACAACTTCTTCCAGCCCACTGGCGCTGGGTTGCGCCAGGGCTTGCAAATCCACCTTGAACTGGCCGCCTTGCATGCCCAGCCCCTGCATGGCCTGGGTGATGGTGGCAGACAACTGGGGTGCGGCCTTGGCGCGCGCCTGGGAAATTTTTCGGGCTTCCTGGCGGTAACGGGTTTCAGCGGCTTGCGATGCAGCTTCCAGACCCTCCAGGTCGGCGGCGGCATCCAGACGGTCAAGTGCCATCTTCCAGCCCGCCAGCAGATCCGGCAACTCCTGCGGCGATCGCTTGTAGCGGCGCGCCAGGGACAGCCACAAGCTCATGCGTTCATCCAGTTCGGCCAGGCGATCAGGGTCGAGATCGGTACGGCGCAGCCAGGTGTTCAGGGAATGCGCCACATCGCTGACCTGGGCCAGGCTGGAGGAAAGCACGTCCGCCAGGTTCTGAAACTCAGGCTCGACATGCCCTTGCGCCTGCAGCAGGTCTTGCGCACGCGTCAGCTGCGTCAAAACGCCGCGCTCATCGTCTGTGAGCGCTTGCATGCTGTGCTGTGCCGCCTCGATCAATGCCTGCGCGTTGGACAGGCGCTGATGCTGACTGTTCAGTTCATCCCACTCGTTCGCACCGGGCGCCAGTCTGTCCACCTCGCCGATCTGCCAGGCCAGGCGTTCGCGCTCGCGTTGCAGGCTGTCTTGCGCGGCGCGGGCTTCATTCAGGCTTTTCAAGGCCTGTCGCCACTCGCTCCAGCGGTCCTGAAGGGCTTTGCGCTGGACCTGCGCATAGGCATCGAGCAGGCCCATCACAGCGTCTGGCCGTGTCAGGCTTTGCCAGGCATGCTGGCCATGGATGTCCAGAAGATGATCCGCCACTTCCCGTAACTGGGTGGCGGTGGCAGGGCTGCCATTGATCCAGGCGCGGCTCTTGCCCTGGCTGTCCACGGTGCGCTTGAGCAGCAGGCCGTCGTCGGCTTCAAACCCGCCTTCTTCCAGCCAGGCTCGCACCGTGGCGCTGGCTTCGAATTCCACGCAGACTTCGGCGCGCGTCGCACCTTCACGGATGGCGCCGGCATCGGCCCGCGCGCCCAGCGCCAGTTGCAAGGCGTCGATCAAGATGGATTTGCCGGCACCGGTTTCACCGGTCAGAACAGTGAAACCATGGGACAAGTCCAGTTCAAGTGCGCGCACGATCACGAAGTCGCGCAGACTGATGCGTCGCAGGCTCATGCAACGCCTTCGTTCCAATGCAACTTCTTGCGCAGCGTGTCAAAGTAGCTCCAGCCGCGCGGATGCAGGAAACGCGCGTGGTGCTGCGAGCGTTTGACTGTGATGCGGTCGCCCAGCAGCAGCGAGGCCAGGGATTGCATGTCAAAGTTGGCGCTGGCATCGCGACCCGACACCAACTCGATCACGATTTCACCCGGGTCGGCCAGCACCAGTGGACGATTGGACAAGGTGTGCGGCGCAATCGGCACCATCACCCAGCTGGGCAGGGAGGGATACAGCAGGGGGCCGCCAGCGGACAAGGCATACGCTGTGGAACCCGTGGGCGTGGCGATGATCAGGCCGTCGGCACGCTGGGTGGCCACGAAATGGCCATCCACTTCCACGCGCAACTCCACCATGCCCGACGTTGCACCCCGGTTAACCACCACATCGTTCATGGCAAGGGCGTCGAAAACGCAGTGCCCATCGCGCCAGACCTTGGCGTGCATGAGGGCACGGTCATCCACCGCGTATTCACCACGCAGCATGGGTTTGAGCGTTTCTTCGATCTTGTTCAGCGGAATATCGGTGATGAAGCCCAGTCGCCCCTGGTTGATGCCAATCAGGGGCACCCCATAAGACGCCAGCTGGCGGCCAAAGCCCAGCATGGTGCCGTCACCCCCCACCACCAGAGCGAGATCACACTCGCGACCGATGCCTTCCACCTCCAGCACCTGGTGGCCGGTGATGCCCGAGCCGGCGGCGGTTTCTCTTTCAAGCACCACCTCGCAACCCTGGTCATGCAGAAAATGGATGACCCGCTCCAGCACCTGGCGTGAAGAGGCTTGCAGACCACCCGAGACGGGCTGATGGTATTTACCAATCAGGGCGATATGGCGAAATTGGGATTTCATGGGTAAATTAAATCATTAAAATGCCGCGAAACCATGACTCATTTAGACGATCGCTCGAAGTTGTTGCTCAAAGCGCTCGTGGAGCGCTACATCGCCGACGGCCAGCCGGTGGGCTCGCGCACGCTATCGCGCGCCTCCGGGCTGGAGCTGTCCCCGGCCACCATCCGCAATGTGATGTCCGACCTGGAGGAGCTGGGCCTGATCGCCAGCCCCCATACCTCCGCCGGCAGAATTCCCACCGCCCGAGGCTATCGGCTGTTTGTGGACACCATGCTGACCGTCAAGCACGAAGACCTGCAGGCCCCCAGCCTGGCGCCCGAGCAGCCTCAAAAAGTCATTGCCAATGCGGCCAATCTGTTGTCCAACCTGTCCCACTTTGTGGGTGTGGTGATGGCGCCACGGCGCAGCACGGTGTTTCGTCATATCGAGTTCCTGCGCCTGTCCGATCGGCGACTGCTGGTGATCATCGTGTCCCCCGACGGCGATGTGCAGAATCGGGTGATCTTCACCGAGGCGGATTACACCCAGGCCCAGCTGATTGAAACCGCCAACTACCTCAACAGCAATTTCGCTGGCATGGCCATCGAGCAGGTGCGCGAGAAATTGCAAGGCGAGGTTGAGCGACTGCGTGGCGAGATCGCCACCCTGATGCAGGCCGCCGTTCAGGTGAGCTCGGAAGCCCTGACCCAGGCGCAGGACGAAGTCATCATCAGTGGCGAGCGCAACCTGCTCTCCGTCAGCGATTTTTCTGCCGACATGGGGCATCTGCGCCGTGCTTTCGAATTGTTCGAGCAAAAAGCGCAGCTGATGCGCCTGCTCGACGTGTCGGTGAAAGCCGAGGGCGTGCGCATCTTTATCGGTGGCGAAAGCCAGATCGTGCCGTTTGAAGAACTGTCCGTGGTCAGCGCGCCGTACGAGGTCGATGGGCAGGTGGTGGGCACCCTGGGTGTGATTGGCCCCACCCGCATGAACTACGACCGCATGATCCAGATCGTGGACATCACCTCCAAGCTGGTCAGCAACGCGCTGAGCCACAAATAAGGCGCGGGCGCACAGGCCCGCAACCTTTCTTCAGGAAACCGCCAGCCGCGAACCCCGGTGGCCATTGCGTTTGAGCAGGTTCAAGGTCAGCACACCGTTTTCGTATTTGGCTTTGGACTTGGACTCGTCAACATCCGAAGCCAGACTGAAGCTGCGCGAAATGGCCCCTGCGTAGCGCTCGCAGTACACCAGCTTTCCGTGCGAACTCTGGCTGTCTTCATGCGCCATTTCGGCGCTCAATGTGACGAGCCCATTTTTCACATGGACCTGGATGTCTTCCTTTTTCACGCCAGGCAAGTCGGCGCGCACCAGGTATTCGTTGCCCAAGTCTTTGACATCGATCCTGATGGCGTCAGGCTCGGGCAGTGCTTCGCGGCTCAAGGGACGGACAAAATAACCGCCAGGAAAATCCTTGAAAAAATCGTCGAACAATTTTGCGGTGGGGACCAATGCACTCATGGGAAACTCCTTGAAAGTACAGCCAAACCGATGGCTGCGGATCTTCAGTCTGCGTGCTTGGGTTGAAATTTCAAGAAAACGCGAAAGCCCTGCTGACCCAGGTCAATCAACTTTCAGGGCAATGAGTCAATGCGTCCTGGCGCACAAACAAGTGCTGAGGCGCAATCAAATTACAATGTTGCGGAGGTTGGGGCGTTAGCTCAGTTGGTTAGAGCAGAGGACTCATAAAAATTTGTGCACCGAGGCGGGAAACTCCTCGTGTGAATGGCGTCAAATTCGGTGAAAGCTAAGTGCAGTGATGCATAGGCCAACGCCGAGCCAAGCTTCAATGCGAGAGCATTGTTGAAGGTGTAGAGACTAGACGGCGCCCACCTAAATCGAAAGACAAGGTGAAGGCATAGTCCAGGGAGTGGCGAAAGCTACACAAACCGGAATCCTTTGGTCGTTGGTTCAAGTCCAACACGCCCTACCATTTATCACCCGCGAACTGCTCTCTACGCCGTTCGTGCATCGCGCTGAGGCACAGTATTGGCGCCATTCCTGAAAAAGTCTCTTGGCCGTTGATGGCCAGGGATTCGGGAATAGACGCCTTTTTCCTGCCGAAATCTCTCTCTTTCTCTGTTTTCTCTTGGTCGTATCCAAGAGAGAAGTCTAGGATTCGTGCGGGTTCTGGCTCAGCAGTTTGACTTGAATTTTGGTTGTCATGCTTGACTAGATCGCCAAGATCAGCCGTTCGTTTTTCGAACTTAAGTAGTGAAAAATGAAATGCTTATTCAAGCTAATTGCGGTCGATATGAGCAGCTCAGAATAGAAATTTCGGGGCCATCCGGCCGGGTTATTCAATGACTACGTAGAACGGCTCTGACTGGCCCACTAGCCGGTCGTTTGACTTGCGAACCAAGAAAGCCTCCACGAAGTGGACGCCGCGGTATTCCAGGTGCTCCTTACGACTTGCTGGCGTGCTTGCGTCGCTCTTGTAGAACTCGCCGCGCAACTGGTTAGCCGCGGTCGCGACCTTGTCAGTATTCGTGACGCGCCACCAAACCCTGTAATCGTCCGGGAACGGCGCGCCGATGTTGTTCCCCGCGGTGAAGCGAATCCAGTACTTTGACGGCAGCGGCTGCCCGGAGATCACCGGTCCCAGGTTTGACCCATACTCGCCATTGAGAAGCTGGGCCGAAACCTTCACCGTGAGGCTGTTCTGTGCCCGGCGCCACTTCGGCCGCGCGATGTGAGGCAGTTTACGTAACCGCGGAGGGATGACCTGCGGGCCCGCGAGCTTGACCCATTCGACAAGGTCCTTGTACTGACCAGCCAGCGCAACGGCACCAGTAGACTTGGCAACAACGGTTGATTCGCTGATTCGAGCTGCGGCCTCCTTGACTTCGCCAGGCGCGAAATCGTCGCCGAACACGCGTCGCCACTTCCCTATGGACTCGTCTCGGTCCGGCTCGTCGTAGGCTTCGTCAACCCAACCGCGGTATAGATTTATCTTGTCCCGAAAGTTTGAGTACTTGGTCTCATCCCACGCCTTGCTCTGAATCTCAGTCGAAAAAACAGGATTACGGACCTCTGGAAGCGTTGGGTTAGCCTGCAGCCAATCATCGAGTCGGCCAAGCAAGCACTTCAAAGTGGTCGGAGTGTCTGGAAACGTGTCCGCATATTTATCCAACTCCTGGACCCGGTAGCCCAGGAGTGTTGTCAACAAGAACGAGGGGCACGTAAAGTTGCCCTTGATATCGCGCAGGTACTTTAGCAGTCTAGTGACCTTCTTCAGGTCATTGCCACCAGCGATGGTGTTCTTTTCAACCACCCACTTTGTGTACTCGGTGGGCGTGCTGCGCTCAAACTCGTTGGTCGTCCGGTTGCAGACCTCGTCCCATCCCGGAACCCAGCGGTCACGTACGACCGGCGCAATGTCGATTCGGCGAACTCCTGCGTACTCGATGGTGACGCAATGCGAATAGCGCCGTAGCTTCTCCTTGTAGATTGCGTTTTGTTCCAGAGCTGCGTATAGCGTGTTGACGTAGTCCTTAGCCTCCCAACCGTCTACTGGGTTGACGATAGCGAGCAGGTCGGCGTCGAACTCCTTATCTGGAAGCGGCTTGATGATGGTGCCGTGTGCCCAAGAGCCATGAGCCGAGAATTCAATAATCGGTGCCTTCCACCCGCTGTCCTTGATGGCCGTCTGAACAGCTAAAACGCTGGAGTCAAGCTGGTCGACTCGAGTTTGATTCAAGTCGACCTGGTCAGCGAGGAACGTTTTGAAGTGTTCGAGCAACTTCATGCAGATCCCCTGGACCTGAGAGCTTGCTCTGCTTGCTTAACAAATTCCTCTGCAGCTGCATGCGCTTCACTCTCGTTCTTTGAGCGCATACCGTTGTATACCCAGTCAAAAACAAGTGGAGCGCTCGCTCGGTGCTGGTAGATGGCGTCCTGTAATTGGCGCGATCCCGACTTCAGATCTTCGTCGCTGGCGCCTTCAAGGGCATTGGTCCAAAACGTCTTGAATTCACTCTGCAGATTCTGCTGAGAATTGCAGGTGTCCAGTTGCCTGCGGTACTCGCGCAACGACCATGAAAGCATGGGAGTGACCATCGCAAGACCCAAGATTACGTCGGTGAATTTAGGGTCTAACAGTACGTCTACTATCAGCACTGTAAGTGCGAGCACTAGGGTTGTGCCGAACAGCCAGTTTCCATATCGTTGCCTCAGTCGGGAGTCGTACGAGATGTTCGTTCGCTGGCAAACGAGCCTGCCGTATGCGATGGGGACTCGCGAGACGCAGGCCTCGTACCAAGTTTCGATCTCCTTTTGCCGATTCGCAGGCATCGGCGCAGAAGCCGCCTCGGCCACGTCTTCTGGGGCAACCTTGTCTCCAGCGACGAATTTATTCCAGGGCAGTTCAAAAGCCTTGGTGTCGAATTCTTCCTGCAGCTTTGCGCCTCGCTTCAAACGTTCCTTTTGCAGGCGATCGATGAGCCCAACATCAAGGAGAAGCAAAATCAGGCTTATCAGCGCGAGCGCAGGCTTCAGTCCAGGCCAGAAGACGCTGGTGACTGCCCCAATGACTGGAATTGCAGCTGTCCCGAAGACAAACCAGCCCAGTGTGTACTTGGCTGCTTGATAGGTTCTGTCGCGTGCCCAGATGAGGCGTACCATTTCGGGCTTCGCCTGCAGCTTCGTGATGTTGTTTCTGTTTGCCATATGGTTCCCCGAATTTCCTGCGCAGCGCATATCTTGTGTGGGTGAATTGCGAACACTATATGCAACAAGAATGAGTTTATCGGGTGTGACAAGCCTACTATCGCCTTCCGCTGGCGGTCATTGAGCCCGGCTGCGGAGTGAAACATCAAATGGCGGGTACTATCTCGGCAAAGGAACCTCACATGTCTACCTTTGCCAACCAACTCAAAAGCGAAATCAGCCGACTCGCCAAGAAGGAAGTCCGAGCTGAAATCCAAGCCTTGAAGAAGGCATCGGCGCAGTACCGAAGCGAAATTGCTGCCCTCAAGCGTCACGTTGCCGGACTGGAGGCACAGATCAAGAAGCTGAGCAAGGGCACTGCCCGTGCAGAACCTGCAGAGAATGCAGATGAGGACTCTGGCACCTCACGGAGATTCCGTGTGGCGGGCTTTGCTGCATTGCGCAAGAAACTGAACATCAGCGCAGCTGAGATGGGCAAGCTGCTGGGCGTGTCTGCACAAAGCGTTTATCACTGGGAAACCGGCAAAACCAAGCCCCGGGCCAGCCAATTGGCTGCCATTGCCGCAGTGAGAAAATTGGGCAAGCGCGCAGTTGCCGCCAAGTTGGGCGAGTCTGCTGAAGCTTGATTTTCAAAACCCCAATTCAATACCAAGGAGAAACTGAATGAACAAGACTGAACTGATTGAAGCAATCGTCAAAGAAACCGAATTGTCGAAGGCTGCTGCCGCCCGGGCCCTGAATGCCGTGCTCGACACCATCGTCAAAACGGTGGCCAAGAAGCAAGACGTCCAGCTGATCGGTTTTGGCACCTTCAAGGCGGCCAAGCGCGCTGCCCGTACTGGCAAGAACCCCCGTACTGGTGAGAAGCTGAAGATCGCAGCGGCCACCGTGCCCAAGTTCAGCGCAGGTGCCAGTTTCAAGGCCGCAGTGAACAAAAAGAAGTGATCTGACTTGCTCAGATGTGCGGCCCTTCGGGGCCGTTTCAGTTTGCGATGGCTTGAAACTTTTCGTGCTGCTCATTCCAGAGGACCGGGATGGGGTGCTTGGTGAACCAGTGCAGGTTCAGCCCCTTCGGGTGAGTGCCTTGAAGAATGCTGTCGATGATTTTCGGGTCCAGCAGCGTCAAACGCATGCACTCATTGACTGTGGCCTGATCCAGGCCTTCTTGCCGGGCAATTTCAACGCCACTGCGAACGATGCCCTCATCGATCAGCCGCTGCCAGTAAAAGGCTCGGGTAAGCCCTTCAATTAATTTGGTGTCGGGCAGCTTGGCAAAGTCCTTGATCGCCTGCGCAGCGTTTTCCGGTGGCTCAACCACGCTGCGTCCACCGCGCTTGACGAACTTCAAGGGAATGAATGTGCTGAACTCCACAGGAGTTGAGGTGTTGGCTACGCCGTTGCTCACCGACTGTGCGTTATTCATGCGGCCTCCAATTCAAGCAGTTCATATTCAAGTTTTTCATATCCGGCCAGGTTCTTGGGCGGCACGCCGATCAGTGCTCCCCAGGCCTCAAATCGCCAATCGACATGCAAGCCCTCCGGTGCAACCGTGATGCGCTTGATGAGTGTGCGCACGATGTCTTGTTTGGCCTGTGTGGCCAACTGGTCCCACAGGCCAGCCGTGTTTTTGAAGAACAACACCATGGCTTCAGGTTCGGTCAGATCAGGGTTGATCACGCAAATCTGCTGCCAGCAGTTGTGGACCATCTGACCGGACCGCAGCACTTCGAGCACTTTCTCCAGCACGGACTTCTCAATGCCCGCTGCAGGCAGATTGGCAAATTCCACGGTGCCAGCCCCCATCTTTTGGTTTTTGTTGACCACGTAGTAGCGGTACAACTTGCCGGTGGTCTTGCGGGTGGCCATCGGCAGATAGAGGTCTCCATCGGGCGTGAACATCATCCCGCGCAGCAAGAAGCCATGCTTACATTTCTGTCCAAAGGTCTCACGAGCTCGGTCGCGGCTGTTTTCGGCCATGATCTCTTGCACGCGGTCCCACAGCGACTGATCAATCAGTGCTTCGTGCTGGCCTGGGTAGAAGTTGCCCTTGTGCCCAAGGTCACCGATGTAGAGGCGGTTATGCAGGATCGTGTAGAGGGCCTGCTTGGTCAGTGGCTTGCCATTCTTGCTCCTGATCCCTTGCTCCAAGAGTTGCTTGACCATCAATGTGGTTGAGCGTGTGGCCACAAACGAATCAAAGATTTGCCGCACCACCTGGGCTTCCTCTGGCACCGCGACCAGCTTGCGGTTGTTCACGCAGTAACCCATCGGGACTTGGCCACCCATCCACATGCCTTTGCGTTTGGAGGCCGCGATTTTGTCGCGGATGCGCTCGCCGGTCACCTCGCGCTCAAATTGGGCAAATGACAGCAGGACGTTGAGCATCAGGCGCCCCATGGAGGTGGCCGAATTGATCTGCTGCGTGACCGAGCTGAAGCTTGCCTTGTACCGATCAAAGAGCTGGATCATCTTGGCGAAGTCCGCCAGCGACCGTGAGAGACGGTCGATCTTGTAGACCACCACGATGTCGATCTTGCCGTCCTGGATGTCTCTGAGCAGACGTTTGAGACCAGGGCGGTCCATATTTCCGCCTGTGAAACCAGGGTCTTCATAGCTGTCCTCGACTGGCTCCCAGCCCTCCGAGCGCTGACTGGCAATGAAGGCAGCCCCAGCTTCCCGCTGGGCATCGATGGAGTTGAAGGTTTGATCCAGCCGCTCGTCCGAGGAGACACGGCAGTACACGGCGCATCGTTTGGGTGTGGGTTGTAGCGTCTCGCTCATGCCTTCTTGCCTTT
>JACCDX011200396.1_pt1 | contig 16170 bp, 16 predicted proteins | sample 7449681 | NCBI WGS metagenome assembly JACCDX01 (sample SAMN15323450, study PRJNA562643) | freshwater metagenome | isolation source: river surface water | place: USA:Blue River Watershed | collected 2017-08-18 | reverse complement strand
TGTGTATCCTTGAGGTCCAGTAGAACCTGTGGCTCCTGTGTTTGAGGCAGTACCATCATTACCCTTAGGTCCTGTAGCACCTGTATATCCCTGAGGTCCTGTTGCACCAGTTGCTCCAGTGTTTGAAGCAGTTCCATCATTACCTTTAGGACCAGTAGCACCTGTATATCCTTGAGGTCCGGTAGAACCTGTGGCTCCTGTGTTTGAGGCAGTACCATCATTACCCTTAGGTCCAGTAAAACCAGTATATCCTTGAGGTCCTGTAGAACCTGTAGCTCCTGTATTACTTGCTGTACCATCATTACCTTTAGGACCAGTAGCACCTGTATATCCTTGAGGTCCTGTTGCACCTGTTGATCCAGTATTACTTGCAGTACCATCATTACCTTTAGGACCAGTTGCACCAGTATATCCTTGAGGTCCTGTTGCACCTGTTGATCCAGTATTGCTTGCAGTACCATCATTACCTTTAGGACCAGTTGCACCAGTATATCCTTGAGGTCCTGTTTCTCCAGTTTCACCAGTAGGTCCTATAGAGCCAGTAGGTCCTGTTGAACCTGCTGCATTTATTCCTGGATTTCCTTGAGGACCTTGAGGTCCTCGTACTTGACCTAAATCAGCATAATCACTCGGTCCAGAAGATTGAGGACCAGTTGCTACAACCCATAAATTTTCATTTACTAAATATCCTGCACCTATTGGTTCTCCAGCAGGTAAATCACCAGTTGAATTTACTGCACCATATATAACAATTGAACCAATTGGAATACTACCTCCTAACCTTGAACCTATAGGAAGATTAATCAAATCACCTGTTGAACTAATTGCAGCATCTCCCACATAAATAGTTGTATTACTAACATATAAATCTTTTGTATTTATCGATAATAATCTTGTTCCAGTCATACCAATTATATATGTATCGGTTACATCTGGAATAATATTTGAAGTTAAAATACCTCCAAATGTACCTGTTGGACCAGTCATACCATTTTCTCCTGTAAAACCTTGTGGTCCTTGAGCTCCAGTTTCACCTGTAAAACCTGTGAAACCCTGTGGTCCATCAATTCCATTTGCTCCTGTTGCACCTGTAAAACCTGTGAAACCCTGTGGTCCATCAATTCCATTTTCACCTGTTGCACCTATAGAACCTGTGAAACCCTGTGGTCCTTGAGCTCCCGTTGCACCTATTGAACCTGTAAAACCTTGTGGTCCTTGAGCTCCCGTTGCACCTGTAGAACCTGTGAAACCCTGTGGTCCTTGAGCTCCCGTTGCACCTGTAGAACCTGTGAAACCCTGTGGTCCTTGAGCTCCCGTTGCACCTGTAGAACCTGTAAAACCTGTAAAACCTTGTGGTCCTTGAGCTCCCGTTGCACCTGTAGAACCTGTAAAACCTTGTGGTCCTTGAGCTCCTGTTGCTCCTATAGAACCTGTAAAACCTTGTGGTCCTTGAGCTCCCGTTGCACCTATAGAACCTGTAAAACCCTGTGGTCCTTGAGAACCAGTTACACCTGTAGAACCTGTAAAACCTTGTGGTCCTTGAGCTCCTGTTGCACCTGTAGAACCTGTGAAACCCTGTAGTCCTTGAGCTCCTGTAAAACCCTGTGGGCCTTGTTCTCCAGTTGCACCTGTATTACTTGCAGTTCCATCATTACCTTTAGGTCCTGTAGCACCTGTATAACCTTGTGGTCCTGTAGCACCTGTTGCTCCTGTATTTGAAGCAGTACCATCATTACCTTTAGGTCCAGTAAAACCAGTATAACCTTGAGGTCCTGTTGCACCTGTAGCACCTGTATTAGAAGCAAAACCATCTGCACCTTGAGGTCCTGTATATCCTGTACTTCCCTGAGGACCTACGGGACCAGTTGCACCTGTATTAGAAGCAAAACCATCTGCACCTTGAGGCCCTGTATATCCTGTATAACCTTGAGGACCTTGCTCACCTGTAGCACCCGTATTGCTTGCTGTACCATCATTACCTCTTGGTCCAGTAAAACCAGTATAACCTTGAGGACCTTGCTCACCCGTTGCACCTGTATTGCTTGCAGTACCATCATTACCTCTCGGTCCTGTATATCCTGTACTTCCTTGAGGACCTGTGTCTCCTATAGAACCTTGAGGACCTGTAGCACCTGTATTACTTGCAGTACCATCATTACCTCTTGGACCTGTATTTCCCGTACTTCCAGTATAACCTGTTGGACCCACAAAACCTTGAGGACCTCGTAATCCATCTCTTCCTTGTGGTCCTTGAGGACCTTTTAGTCCTTGAGGACCATTATTACAACAACAATGTTTTGGACCACAAAATTGACATGCTTGACTACCATAAGGCATTTTCTATATCCTTATATCACATATTTTTTTTATAAATAAAACTAAATTATCTATATTGTATCAAGTGAAAAATCATATTTATTTTTTTTTACATATCGAATTTATAAAATCCTTCTCTGTATCTATATCCTCTCCTTCTTCTATATTCATTTTATATCCATATATTTTATTACCTGACATACTTCCTCTTCTTACTATTTCACTCTTCATAATATCTATACACCCATTATGCAAAAATGTCTTTGGAAATATCTGTCGACACATATTATATGGTTCTTTCATACCATTATATTCTAAAAAATATGGTTGTAAAATATCACCATTTTCATAATACATTTTATATGGTGTTCCATCAAATTCTATTACTGTTCTTAAACTATCATATCCTTCATCTCTCTTTTTTAAAAATATTTCTATACACTCATCCAATAATCCATCTCTTCGATTTGGATATGTTGGTCTTAAATGTACCATTATTTCTACTCTCTCACTAATCTCCCCCAAAAAATGCTGAAATACTTCCAAATCTGTTGATAAATCTCCTGATATCTCTTCTGGTCTTTTAATGACCTTTGCACCATACTTCATAGCAATTTCTCCATATTCATCACTATCTGTACTCACATAAATATTCTCTTTCTTTATATACTTACAATTTTTTGCATGAAATATACTATGAACCAATAAAGGATATCCAAAATAATCTTTTATGTTTTTATGAGGTAATGATTTAGAACCCGAACGAGCTGGTATCAACACATAAATCCCTTCCATCTTTTCTTTCTCTTATTATTTTTTTTATTGCGAACAAATTCAACTTAAAAAAAATCACGCAAAAATATAAATATAAAAAATGAATTCCAAACATGTCAATATTATTGCCGAAATCGGTATTAACCACAATGGTGACTTTGAACTTTGCAAACAAATGATTATGCTCGCCAAAGTGGCTGGTTGTGATTATGCAAAAATCCAAAAAAGAGAACCTGATATATGTGTTCCTGAAGACCAAAAATCCAAAATTCGTGATACTCCTTGGGGTAAAATGACTTATCTCGATTATAAAAAACGTATTGAATTTAATGAAGAACAAATTGCTGAACTCGTCGCTTTTTCGAAATCGATTGGTATCGAATTCTTCGCTAGTGTTTGGGATATCCCTAGTGTTGATATTATGGCCAAATATTGCACTATTGGTAAAATTCCTTCTGCTCTCATTCATGATAACGAACTTTGCAGTTATGCTCGCGACAAATTTGAAACTCTTATTGTTTCAACTGGTATGAGTACTGAAGAAGAAATAGATAATTGTATCATTTATAGTGACCCTGATGTTGTTATGCATACTTGTTCTACTTATCCTTGTCCTGTGGAAGAACTTAATCTTAATTATATCAAACATCTTCAAGAAAAATATGGAGGACAATTTGACTATGGTTATTCAGGTCATGAATATGGTTTAGTGACAACTTTTGCTACTGTTGCTTTAGGTGTCACTTGGATAGAAAGACATATTACATTTAATCGTGAAATGTGGGGAAGTGACCACAAATCATCAGTAGAACCATCAGGACTTATGAAATTAGTAAAAGGTGTTCGTGATTTGGAGAAGGCATTTGCATATGAACCCCAAGAGAGAATTTTATTTGAAAGTGAAAAAGAAAAACGTAAAACTTTACGAAAATAAAAACATATGTTCAAATCGCCAACCTGCATATCGATTTCTATATCTTTGTTGTGTATCCACATTCCAATATTCATATTCTCCTTTTTCTTCATTCCATTCTCTACATATTTTCACCCATTCATCTTCTTTTGCTTTCTTTCTCTTCCATTTACTTTTTTTAACTTTTGATAACAAAATACTCTTTTTGTTCTCATCTACACTCAAATATTCTCCATATTTCTTTATACATATCTCATATTTTCCCTCTTCACATTCCTTCCATTCTACCTCTTTTTCATTCTTATCTTTGATTGCCTTTGCATACATCATTTCATTCAATATACATTGTATATTCCATTTTGTAATTGAAAATATTTGATATTCCATTCGATTTCCTTCCACTCGAAACACATCCTCTCTATCCTCTTTTATCACTAAACATCCTTTCTCATCCACTCCTAAATATCCTCCTCCTTCACATTCAATATAATAATCATTCTCTTCATAGGGATTTTTTACAACATACACAGAATCATTTACATATACGAATTTTGGAAATTCAACGGAACTCTCTTTTATTTTCAATTCTTGAGGAAGAAAGATATTGTGACTTCTTTTTTCATACAGAGGCAATAGATTTTTACACATATGTAAATAAGATTCTTGCATTCCATAAGAATAATGACATGTCACAAATGAAAATAATATACGATTTGGTCTTAACAATCTTTCTGGAATTTTACTACTCAATTCAAATTCATCCTGTTTCCCCACTTTTCTTAATTCTTCTATATCCTTCCCATGCATCAATACAAAATTAATCGATATTCTTGTTGATACAAACTTATCTTCCTCTATCTCTCTTTCTACACCCTCTTCTAAACCTTTCATATATTCATATTGCATCACATAACTCAATTGAGGATATTCAAATAAACTACCACATATACCACCCCGTGGATATTTGATTTTATCTTGAATGGATGGAAACCATTTTCGATGAAAATATGCACATACACCGTTATTAATACAATTGGAATGCATTACAAAAGAATATCTATCTTTCCAACGAGTATAACAAGCTTGTGGAAAAGAAGCAATATCAATATATAAAATATCATCATCACATTTAATAATTACAGAATTTTCATCACCAATCGAAATACCCAATTGTGAATAAAATAAATCCCATAATACTTTTTTTTCTTTAAGTTCAATATTTTTATATGAAATTTCACTAACATGAACAAAAATTCGATTTGGAAATTGAATGGATAAACGTTCATATAAAGATTGAATATAATTCCAATCTCGTAGATTTCTTGTAAAATTCATAATATGATATTCATGAATCCATTCTTTTTCTAATAAAATATCAATATATCGTTGTAATATATTCATATATCGTTCTCTTCCTGCAAAAACACAAAATATCACTTTATATTCCATTCTTTTCTATTCAAATCTTTTCTTTTTCTTTTTAATTTTTTAACTTATTTATGTTATCACTGTAGATACATTACAATCACAATTAAAATATTCAAAAAAATATTCTATTTGTATCTTTGCATCATAACAATATCTTGTATCATACACTATATTTGAACCTAATAAACATTCTGGTATTAAATATAATGACAAAAATGCTATTAAAAATTGTAATAAAGATAAAGAATTTGAACCTGATATAAAATATGTATAAAATTCATTTCCATTCAATAAATCATAAATTAATGGACAATCATTACATCCTATTAATAATGAACGAATAGGTTCATATACACATAAATAATCTGCTCCCTTACTTACAAATGCTGTTCTTTCATCTACATCATCCGTAGATATAAATATCTTTAAATATTCACCACATTGAACCTTTCCACAATTATCTTTATAAATAAAAATGACTGGATATAATCCATCAGGTAATATATCTGCAGATATTCCAACTCCTGTTGTCATCCATTGTAATAAATCTTTTATCATAATAAAAGAATTAATCATTTCATTTGTGATTCCTACTACTACAAAATTATAATAAAAATCAATACAATATGGTACATTTCTTAATAAGTATTGAGGAATACATAATTGCTGATGTTTTACTGTGATTTCTAAATTACAATCTTTTTCACAACTTCCATATCTTGAACATACTACTGATTTTGCACATAAATCATCATACGGTTCTGTACATCTTATTTCAGGTGATTCACAACTATGACACGTTTCATGTTGATGTTGTTCTTCATTTCCTTGATAACAAGGTTCATGAAATACTATTGAAGAATTTGTCGAACTACTACATGTTGATGACGTATCACTTGAACTATCACAACTACTACAATCTGTTGTTCCTGATGATAATGTTGATGAATCTCCACTTGTTGATGAAGAACATGTAGATGAATCATAATTCAATTTTTTCATCATCATCATTATTACTACAACCATACCTATTACATATATATGACTTAATGTCGAATAATTATTTGAAGCTCCTCCTACTTGAAAATATTTAAATATTTTTATCATATGTGATAATTTCGGTAATTTATGCATTGCACTTTTTAACATATTCTACTATTTATAACTTCTATATTCTTTTTCGCGAAAAAAAATATTTCGGTTATTTCTTTTCTCTTTTTTATTTTTCTATTCTAATCAAATCATAATATGGGTGCTCAAATCTCTTGTAATCAATTCTATTGTCAACAAACTCATTTTCAACCCGAATGGTTATCTCCTCATCTCTATCAAATTTCTTCTATTTCAAATAACAATCCTACTCTCTATTCCATTGAAAAAGGAAAATTAACTCTTCACCAATCTCCTCCTCTCTCCCTCTATCTTTCTAAACAATTATCTTTTGATTCTTCTATGCAACAATTTCTTTTACCTCTCCACTTTCAATCTTACTCTCAAATACCCATTTCCTTTTTTATCTTTCTTACTCCTAATCAAATCCCAATAAATTCTATTCATTCCTCCCTTTTTCATGATTCTTCACCCAAAATTGCTATTCAATGTTTATTTTTTGAAGATACTATACATATTCAATATTCTTATTTAACCAATTCTTTTCAAGGTAAATTAAAAAAAAAACAATCCTATTATTTTCCCATATCTTTTACACTTCAGGAATCTTCTTTATCTATTCAACATTCTTTAGAATCTTCTTCTTCCATTTTATCCACTTTCTCTTCTTCCATTCCTTTACCTTTTTCTTTTGATTCTCTTTTTCTCACTTTCTTTATCTCTTCTTCTCTCGATTTCCCCTCTTCCTCCCATTTTTCTTTCTATCTCGATTAATTTTCCCTTTTTTCTTCTCTCCCCTCTTTTAGATAAATGAATGATTTTCGATAAAATTCACATCCTTTTCATCCTATCCAATATCTACGAATCTACTAACGGTGTCTCCAAAAAATACATTAAATTTATTCAATTCCTCTCCCAACAATCTACCTCCTTCTCCTATCCCCTCTCTATCTCCATTCTTCTCACTAAATCTAATTCCAATCAAGAACCCTTTCCTACTCTCCCCAATGTATCTTTCCATTCTTGTAAAGGTTTAAGAATACCTTATTATCCCGAAATTAAAGTTCCTATTCCTTCCTATTCTCTTATTCATTCCCTTATTCATCCAAAAAATCAAATTATCATCTTTAATGGTGAATTTATATGGCTTTATGATTCTATGGAAAAAATAAAAAGAAAATATCCCTCTACTATCCTTCTTCCCAATTATCACACGGATTATGAATATTATATTCAAAATGTTTATACCATCTTCCGTTTTAGTTCTTCTTTTCTTCATAAAATGGAATCTCTTCTTCAACAAAATATTTTTTATGGAATTATTGTCACTGGAAAAACTATGATAGAAAAATATAAACATTTTACTCCTAATCTCTTCAATGCAAATGAACTCGATTTATCCATTTATCATAAACCTAAATATGATACTTATTATTCTAAAAAAATCAATCTTATCTATACTGGACGCATCTCTCATGAAAAAAATATCAATCTATTATTCCCATTATTAAAAGAAGCCTCTAAATCATTTCAATGCACTTTGCATTTCATTGGAGATGGACCTCAATTACAAGAATTAAAACAATTTACCAAAAAAGAATATTCCAAATATAAAATCATCTTCCATGGAAAACAATCCTCTCACCAAATTTATCAACTCTATCTCAAACTCGAAAATCGTTTCTTTCTCTTTCCCAGTTGCTCTGAAACTTTCGGCAAATCACCCCTCGAAGCTTGCGCCTCTGGTATCCCCCTCTTTATTCTCAAATCAAATGCCTCTTCTTTCATTTACCAACATTTACAAAATGCTTTTATCTTTGAAACAAAAGAAGAATTTATTCAGTATCTTCACATGTTCTATGATTGGAATCAACAAAAGAAAAAAGAATTTCTTCTCCAAACTGTTCAAAATTGTATTCCCTATGAACAAAATAAAATATTTACCGATTGGTATCAATTCCTCCTTCAATCCATTCTACCAAAACCCACTTCTTCCTTCCATCTTTTCGATTCTATCACATTTCATTCTTTCTCTCAATTGATTCAATGTTCTGGACATATATTCGGTGAATCTTAACTATCTTTTTTCTTCCCCTCTTTTAGATATCCAATGAATCTTTCCATTCCCTCTTGGACTTCCCAACCTGAAATCCCCCTTCAACATGCTTGTCCCTCTTATGGTAATAATATTTCACCTTCTATTTCTTGGACACCTATCAAAAATACACAATCCTATGCTCTTATTTTACAAGACCCTGATGCAAATGATTTCGTTCATTGGTATATTCCAAGTATCTCTCCATCCATTCATTCCATTGATGCATTAGAGAACTCCCCTAAAAATATCTCCAATCTTTCTTCCTTTTATTCATCTCATTCCATTTTGGTAAAACAAGGAATCAACACACATCAAACATTTGGGTATTTTGGACCATGTGCGCCAAAAGGTACGGGTATTCATAAATATACTTTTTATCTTTATGCTTTAGATAAAGATATCTATGAAATTGTGAAAGATATTCCACAAGAAGTAAAATTACTTTTTTTACCTAAAAAAAGTAATGAATTTGAAGAACTTCTTCAACAAAAAAATATTCACATCTTACAAAAAGATTCCATCTCCGGAAATTTCCAAGCACCTTAATCTACATTCTCCATTTTCACAAAAGTTCCAATTCTATCCAATTCTTTGGAATTCCAAGATACATCTTTCCAATTGTTTCGAATAATATCATTCATGACTCCTGTATGATTTATCTCATCCGTTTTAATATGATACACAATCGTATTATCCTTCTTCATCAACTTCAAAGAAATATTATCCTCAAATTCATATTGAAGAGCATTCGAACTCTCCACAAAAGATACAAGTGTTTTCAATGGTTTATCATTCACTCGTATCACTTGCATTTTATAAGGATTATCTTCCTTACCCTTAAGATAAGCACCCACATGTATCTTATACGGTTCTTGACAAATAATTCTATCTGTCTTCATACATTCCATATCTGTACTTGCTGTTTGTCCCATTTTTTTAGAATATTCTACTATACTTTTCATAGTACTATTTCTTTAAATACTCTTTATTTAAATATTTTTTTCAATATAAAGAAAAAGGAAATATTTGCCGAGAGTTGTACGAAAGATAGTATTGCGTAATATAGCTAAAATCGCAATGCAATTTTTCGTGATAGAATCGGCTACTTTTTTTATAAAAATAGAATTGCAATCTATGAATCGGTTTCTGTTTTTCGTTTTCTTTTTGTCAAATTATATTTTTATTTCATAATTCTATTTTTGATTCTAACTCACGAATCAAACTTCCCGAAAATACTCCGCAATTACCGGTGATTTCTTTAAGTACTCTTTAAATTTCCCCAAATTATATATTTTTACATAAAAATAATAAGATGATGTCCTAAAGAACTTATTAAATGGAGTATGCAATGATATAGATTTCCAATACAAATCTCTTCATGATAACAATAACATTTTTGATAATATCCATAAGTATATAAATATATGCATAATATAAATAAAGATACAATCATTATCAAAAATAAATAATTTTCATGATTTACTTTTGTATATAATTGATATGAACCATAGAATACAATCAATGAGATAGCAATTTTATCAAAAAAATTTGTATATATATTTTTATTAGAATGAAACAAAATGGATGTGATAAAAAGAAAGAAAAAGAATAAAGAATAAAGATAATATTGTTTTGAATAAGCTGTAATCATATTTGTGATAAAAATAAAAGAAGAATAAAATAAAATATTCATTTCGATTGTTTTTCTTTCATTCTGTTTTATTTCTATTTCATTCAAAATTATTTTTACATTCTGTTTTTTATGTTTTTTATCTTTTCTTTTTTTAATCATATTTTATTTTTAGAAAATATAAATATTATCTTCGTTTTCCATGTTCTAATTCTTGAATCATTTTCTTTAATGTCATCAATTCTTTCTTTTGTTTTTCAATAATGGATGTTTGCTTTTCTATCACCTCCTCTGATTTATCCAATGCCTCCTCATATTCCGTTTTTATTTTTAATTCTGGACTCAATCTTCTAAAAAATCTCGTTGTATGTATCACATTTCCATTATCATCCATCGTTGCTCTTTGAACACTAAATGACATTCCATTTTTACCTGATAATACAAGATATTCTTTTGCTATTTTTTTTACAATACCACCATAACGAAATAATTCTTTTCTATTTTTTTTATCATAAGATATATAACGTACTAAAGTACCCATAGGTATAAAATTCACATCTTCTGTTTCAATTTCTTCATAATCTTTCAAATATTCTTTTAATTCATTTTTTGATTGCATTCTCTCTGTTTGAGTTTTTTGAGGTCGAATATAATCTTTCGACATAGATAATCGCATCGTTGGAATTTGCATCTTCTCTCTATTAATGGTATATTTATTTTTTCTTTTTTATCCTTTTTCATTTTTTTTAAATAAAAAAAATATATATTTCACTTGTAGTGGAATCTTTATGTATTCTTGGAAAATCTCAAAAGAATTCTTACAAGAAAATAAATGGACTCTCCTTCTCTTTCTCTTTTTTACTGCTACCGCTTATCCCCTCGAATCTATCGCTGTTCCTCAACTCTACTCTAAATTCTTCGAAAATCTTAAACAAAATACCTCTCCCAAAAAAATTATCCAATTTCTTGTTATGATTGCTATCCTTCTCTCCATTGTGAAAGTGTCTGATGGTATCATTCACCACATTGAATCTAAACTTATTCCCCAATTTAATGAATATATACTTAACTACATATACACGAATCTTCTCATAAAATATCAAAATAATTTTACAGATTTAGAACTTGGAAAAATTATTTCTCGAATTAATACCATTCCAACTATTATGCGAGAATTATCCACAGATATCACTATTTGGGTTTTCCCTAAATTCGTTGCTGTTGTGATTATTCAATGTTATTTCTTTTATTTAAATTCTCAATTAGGACTTGTTTCACTCATTATGATTTTAATTATGTTTGCAATTAATTATTATCTATCAAAAAGATGCATTCCACTCTCTTTTAGTCGTCATGATTTATTAGAAAAAAATAGTGAAGAAGTTCAAGATAAACTCTCTAACTTATCCAGTATCTATGCAACTGGTAAAATGAAACATGAAATCAAAAATTATGTCTTAGGAACCAAAAAATATGCCTCCAAATATACCGAAAATTTAAAATGTGTCAATACTATTCGATATATAAACGGTGTCTTTGATATTATTCTCTTTTTAGTTCTTAACGGATTTACTGCCTATCTTTATTTCAAAAAGAAAATATCCTTTGGTATCCTTATGTCCATCTTTATTACTGTTATTTATTTCTTACCTTGTATCTCTACTATTTCAGCATCTCTTCCTGATATTGTACATTATATGGGTGTTTTATCAAAAACAGATGATTTCTTAAAAGAAATACATGGACAATATAAAGGATTAGAATCTAAACCTTCTATACAATTACAAACAGGTGATATTGAAGTTCGTAATTTGCATTTTCAATATGAGAATCAACAAGCCCTTTTCCGTAATTTCTCATTACATATTCCTGATAAACAAAAAGTATGTTTAATTGGACATTCAGGTAATGGAAAATCAACACTCATCAAATTATTAATGGGTTATTATCAAATTCCTGAAAATTCAGTCTTTTTAGATTCCAAAGATATCATGAAATATGATGTGAATTCACTTCGTTCCCAAATTAGTTATGTAAATCAAAATAATCGATTATTTAATGGAACCATTTATGAAAATATTCAATACGGAAATCAACTCTCCAAACAACAAATTGACCAACTTGTTCATAAATTTCAAATACAAGATATCTTTTCTAATTTACCTGATGGCTTCAATAGCGATTGTGGTGTGCAAGGTTCCAATCTTTCAGGTGGCCAAAAACAAATTATTCATATTTTGCGTTCTTTAAGTACTCCTAAAAAAATCATTATTTTGGATGAACCTACAAGTGCAATTGACCCTAAAAATAAAAATACAATTTTACAAGTTATTCAAGAACTTTCCAAACAATCTACACTTATTTTAATCACACATGATGAATCTATCATGAAGATTTGTGATAGAGTGATTAAAATGGAAAAAGGAAGAATCGTTGAAGATAAATTATATCAATCTTAATCATTTATCTATTTTTTTTCAATATAAAAGATTATTCTTATAAAATCATAAGAATATGCCCAAAAATCTTAAAAAGAAAGAAGCACTCCATGTGGAAGATAATGAGTTTTTTTTATCATTAGCCCGTAAAAATATTCCTTATCAACCTTCCATTTTAGAACAATGTGATTGTGAAATTATTGAAGAAGAAGAAGTCTATGAACAAAAAGAAGAATCACAACCTATCACAATTACTTTAGATACCACCCTCCACCCTTGGATTTATCAAATTCCTGAAAATGAACGAAATGAAAAAATCAATCGTTATATTCAATTAGGATATATGTTACATGGTATGACGCAAACTACTATGAAAGCTGATACTTTTATTAAACCCATTCAAGATAATTTAGATAAAAAAATTACTGAATTAGAACATAAAACAGAATTAAATTTATCTGTCATGAATACACGTGTCAATGAGAATTTAGATAGAGTCAAAACATCCATTGATAAATTTACCGAATTTACAAACAAATCCAGTTTTAAAGGTGCAATGGGTGAAAATCTTGTCCAATCCATCATTCAACAATATTTCCCTGATGATACCATCGAAAATACTGCACAAAAAACTGCAGAAGCCGATTATCATATGAAATGTCATAATGGTGTCATGTTTCTTATCGAATCTAAATTTTATACTTCTATCGTCAATAAACAAGAAATTGAGAAGTTCCGTCGTGACCTCCTCAAATCCGGATTTCCTATTGGAATTTTCATTTCTTTAAGTTCAGGAATTGTGGGTAAAAAAAGATTTGATATAGAGAAATTAAATGCACATCAAATGATATTGTATGTGCCGAATGCCGGATTTGATGGTTCATCGGTGGTATGGTCGATATTATTTGCAAAAGAGATAGTAAGATATGTCATAGAACAGAAGATGGATGTGGAGAGTGAGATGAGTAATTTTCAGGATATGTATGATTCTTTTCAGGAGATATATCAATATTTTTCATCTTTGAAGATGCAAATAATGGATACACGAAATCATGTAATGAAACATATGGATGATTTGTATCATAAAACGTTAGAGATACATTTGCAGATACATCATTTAATAGGAACCATGAAGAATAAGATACAGAGACAATTGTATATGTTTGGAAATTTACAAATTCGAGATATGGAAATTCATGTAGAAGAAGCATTACAAAAAATGGAAGAGAGTAATGATACAGAGACATTGGTTTTGTATCAAAAATTGAAAGAATTTTCAGTAGAAAGAGGAATACAGATACATGTAGAAGAAGAGAATCATTATTTATGGTATGGATTTTTAGGAAGTGAAGAAATATATAGAACAAAACCATTAACAAAGAAGAAGGAAATAGTGATATTAAAATATAAGATGACGATGTTATTGACGATGGAGAATTTAGATTTAATGGAAAGAATTATACCGAATGGGAATTAGAATTTTTTCGTTGTTGCAAAATGATGAAATATAGAAATAATCCAAAAAAGTTTTTTGCAAAAATATCTAAAATATTATAACTTATATTTTTGATATAAAAAGGGAATATTGCTGCTATTCCATAGAAACTCCATACACTAAACATAAAAATAAATAATCTTTGTCCCCATAAAGTATCTTTTGCAAATTTCTTATACATGAGTGAAAAAGTAAGAATTAAAAAGATAAATCCAAGTGAAATTCCTGTCAATTTTGATAAACGACCTATTTCAACAAAATAACCAAATAACAACATCATAGCATTGGAAAGAAATACAAAAAAGATAAGTTCTTTATGTTCTTTTACAAAAGATACAAATTGTAAATCTTTAGATTCATCTTCTGTTTTCATCTTTTTAGATTTTAAATATTCTAAAAATATGATTGTAGAAACTAACATGGTTGGGGTTGTGATAAACCAATCGATATATCTTCGTTTTGTTACATTCATTAATTCAAAATTTGATGATTTATTTTGTTGAATAGAAACAACACCATATGCAAGCCATAAATAAAATATAAATTCAATGACTTGAACTACCATTTCCATAAATAATACTTCACGTAATATCATATCTTCTTTTTGAAGAGGTATATATAATCCATGAATACCAGCAATACCTGTAATTAATTGTATAAATAAAGAAATAAAAACAGTATTATATAAAAATGCAAACATTCTATTTATTCTTTAGATAAAAATTGGAATATGGGGATGAAAGATAAGAGTTTGATGAATTTTATTTACAAATCTTTAGTTCAATAAAAAAATTAAATATTTATATATTTTTTTTATAACACTACTATAAATATTTATCTAAACAATATTAAAAATGAATGACATATTTATTCTTGGATTTTTAGCTAGATTTATATTAACTCCTATAATTCTTTTTTCTGGTCATAGTTATTTTCGTTTAGTATTTATACTAATACTATTAGATGTAATAGATTGTAACCCATTGGTTATAAAATTATTTCCAAAAGAACAATTAAAAAAACAGCAATATTGTTCAAGAGATCCATTTTACTCGAAAATAGATAAATTTTTAGATCTTTATCAATATCTATTTGCTATTATTTTCATGCGTTCTATGTTTAGTCAAAAGAGTTTTTACACATTATTATTATTATTCTTTTATAGATTATTAGGTGTAATACTATATACTATAAACAATGATCCATTTGATTTTATTTATTTTCCAGATTTAATTAAAGAATATATAGTATTAATAGCTATATTTGGCGATAAAGTACCAATACATATACTAATTATAACTATTTTAGGAAAAATAGGTTATGAGTATTTAATGCATAAAAGTAATATAATGCTTCATTTATATAAGAAAATATTTGAATAAAATAGTATAGTATAATGATATTGATTAAAGATCCAGATTGGTATTTGACGAATCAAAATACACCCGATAAGATATACTCAAATACTATTTTTTTAGCTATAGGTTTATATCACTTTTACAATAAAAATGAATTATTAGGTGCTTTATTTATCTTTTTAGCTATAGGTTCTAGTGCTTTTCACATAAATGCTAATAAGAAAACGTTATTTATAGACCGATTAGCTATGATTTTAATTTTTAGCTACTTTTTTAACTTATTTTATTCTAAAATATCTATAGCGAATTATAGTCTAATAGGTATATTAACTATTGTTTTTTGGTATAAAACTGACGAATTATTATTTTATTTTTTATTTCAACTATTAGGTCTAATATTATTTTTATTCTATTATCCAATGAATCTATATTACAAATTGTTAATAATAATAAGTTATGTTGGAATTACTTATAGCCAATTAATAGAACAAGGAAAGTATCATAGTTCAAAACATATTGCTTTAGGAATATTAAGTCTAATACTAAAGAATTAAAATTTTATATTATATAAAAATGCAAACATTTTATTCTTTAGAAAAAAATAGGAATA
>JACCDX011420770.1_pt1 | contig 16174 bp, 17 predicted proteins | sample 7449681 | NCBI WGS metagenome assembly JACCDX01 (sample SAMN15323450, study PRJNA562643) | freshwater metagenome | isolation source: river surface water | place: USA:Blue River Watershed | collected 2017-08-18 | reverse complement strand
CGATTGCAAGAAAAGCAATACCTAATGCTGATATTGCGGTTAGCGCTCTTCTAACCTGTGGCTTTTGAATCCAAACTGCTGATTTATCAACTGACCAAACCAGGATTACATACCAAGAGGTTGAAACAACTGGCCACAAGCAACCAAATATGAAAATGCCCCAACCAAGTGAGAAATCTTTTGGTACAAACTCAGGGATAAAAGCAACGGCAAACACCGCTGCTTTTACATTTGTTAAATTTGTGATTAAGCCCAATCTAAATGCCGCCCAAGAATCAGTTTTACCTGAGCTTTGTAAATCAAACTTTCCAAACTCATATCTTAAAGTAAGCAAGGTTTGAACTGATAAAAAGAATAGAAAACCTACTCCGGTCCATTTAAGAATTGAATATGCGGTTTCAGATCTAGCAAAAATCGCGGATAAACCAATTGCGCTGCAAGTACCCCAAATAAATAAACCAGTGCTATTTCCTAGTACTGATAAAAGCGCAGCTCGCTTTCCACCAAGAATTGATTGCCGTAAAACCATTGCAACGCCTTGACCCGGAACCATTGCCAGCAAAAACGTGGTTACAAAGAATGCTGGAATATTTAAGATTAATTGACTCAAGCGTGAATATCTTTACGTTTAAAAATGAATGCAGAGCCTGCATATAAAACTACAGTTCCAATTAATAACTTGGTGCAGCCAGTCCAATTAGGCCCTTCAAATAAAATGTTTCCACCTATTGCCCAATCAAATGGGTTAAATGGATTTAAGAAATCAAAGTTATCAACCATTGGTGCCAATGAGTAGAAGACAAATGCCAATAATCCAAAGGCAGAGGTAGCACCTAGCGAGACTCCCTTTTTGCCGGTAATTGATCCAATTAAAAAGCCAATTCCAGAGAAAAATAATCCAAGTGCTAATGATGAAACTGTTGCGGCGTATATATAGTAAAAATTGATCTCCATATCAACCATATCGGCACCAAGGTAAATATTTAGATAAACCACAATTGAAAGCAGAATCAGTACCGAAAGAGTGGCGATCATTTTGCTAACCATCACCTTTAACCGGCTAATTGGCAGTGTAAACAAGAGATCTGCAGTTCCCTTTTCCTCCTCCTCTGCGGTTGCACTCGCGCCATATGTGGCACCTACTGCAATTAAGACCATTGGCAACATCAAGCTAAATAATTCAGTGCTTAAGAAGCCAGCACCTGATGTGTAATCCTCGATACGAAACATTTTCTTGAAAAAGTCTGGATATGAATCAATAAATTGTTTTGCCGCTTCACCAGTTTTTACAATGCTTGGAAAGATCGATAATTGAATACTGGTCATAGCAATAATCACCGCAGCCCAAGACATTAAAGATTTCCAGTGATCGCGCCAGGTTTTAAAAACAAGTGAGGTAATCATTTTGCAACGCCCTCATTAACAAGAGAGAGGAATATTTCATCCAAGGTTGGCTCGTGTGTGCGTACTGAGTCCAATCCATTAGCCAGTGCCAGCGAGAGTAATTGCGCCTCAGAACCAACCACAGTGCAACTTACTCGATCGCCCTTAACCACTAAATCTTTAATTCCGGGAAGTTGCGCAAACAAATCCTTACTTACCGGTGATTTAAAGTACAAATCAATTGTCCGAGATGCTTGCTGCTTCAAGACTGAAATTTTCTCAACTACAACTAGCTTTCCCTCATCAATAATTGCTACTCGATCAGCCAAATGTTCTACTTCGCTGAGCACATGAGATGAAAGCATTACCGCTGCTCCCCGTGCTTTTGCCTCATCTAAAATCGCCTCAAACTCTCGTTGCACAATTGGATCTAAGCCGCTGGTTGGTTCATCTAAAAACAAAACAGCTGGTTGATGCATGAATGCCTGAATCACGCCAACCTTTTGTCGATTTCCCTTTGATAGATGCTCGGTGTGGCGATTTAGATCTAAATTCAAACGCTTGGCGTACTCATTAATTTTCGCATCACAATTTACACCGCGCATCTTTGCAATAAATTTTAAGTACTGCCATCCGGTAAATCCCTTATAAATTGATAAAACTCCTGGCAAGTAACCAATTTGCGAACGTAACTTAACTGATGACTTCAAAGCATCCTGACCAAGTATTTGTGCCGATCCACTTGTTGCATTTATTAATCCAACTAATGTTCTAATTGCAGTGGTTTTACCAGCACCATTTGGGCCAAGGAATCCAAAGACCTCACCAGGCATTACATCAAAAGTTATATTTTCTATGCCTCGACTTTTGCCATAACTTTTTCTTAAGTTATTTAGCGAAATCGCTGGGGCAGAATTCATGCATTGAGTCTATGGGTAAAGCATTATCCAAAGAAAAACCCCCGCACCTTTCGATGCAGGGGTAATTCCCTAGGAGGGTATAACTATTCGATCTTTGCAATCTGTGCATCTGCAAGTGCTAGCAGTGCGCCAGATAGCTTTGCGTAACCTAACTTCGCTGCTTGTTCAGTTGCGCAATCATTTACAACATAATCCATGAATTGCTTAACAACAGCTTGAGTTCCGATGTTCTTTCCAGCTTCCTTTGTGTAAGCCAGTCCGTACGCGAAACCTGTTAGTGAGTATGAACCCTTGATCTTCTTGGTGTAGGAAAGGGTGATAACACCAGGTGTTGAACCTGCTGTGTATCCATTAGCAAATAATGATGCAGCAGTAGATGTTGGAGCAACAAACTCACCATTGTTGTTCTTGAGATTTGCCACAGTCAATTTGCGCTCTGTTGCATATGAAACCTCGCCGTAACCAATAGCGCCAGCCTTTGAAGCCACACCACTTGCTACACCATCAGATTGGTTACCTGATTGGAAAGTTCCGACTGGAACAGTTCCTGGGAAGGCTGATGTGAAAGTTCCATTCTTACCCTTTGTCCATACAGATGGATTTAATTGTGAAAGCCAATCTGTAAAGATTTCAGAGGTTCCTGACTTATCAAATCGATAGTAAACAGTAATTGCCAAGTTAGGCATTGCCGTTACAACCTTCTTCTTAGTCTTTGCATTTACCACGGTGTTATCTGCAACGATTGCTGGATCATTCCATTTTGTGATCTTTCCAGCATAAATTCCGGAAACGGTTGCAGGTGAAAGATTTAACTTAGATTTGAAACCAGGTAGGTTGGCATAAACTGCAATTGGGAAAACTGATGCAGGAATGTAAACAAAGTGTGCTGGCTTTGGATCAGATGAACTGTAAGGAGTATCTGAGAAAGCAACATCTACTGTGCCGCCTGTTAGTGCTGCACGACCAGCACCTGAACCTCCACCTGGATATGAAAGATTATGGCTTGACCACTTTGACCATGCTGGAATACAGGCATCTAATAAATTCTTAACTGCAGATGATCCATTACCTCTTAGGTCAACTGCATTTGCTGGTGCAGCTACACCAAGCGATAGCGCGATAACGCTGATTGCTACTCCGGCTTTTACTAATAAGCCGTGCTTCTTATTCTTTGACATTTATACCTCTCCCTAGAATTACTTTGGTGAGGCAAACCTATGTTTAGGCGATAAACAATGGTGGTCTAGATTGCGAAGGTCAGGCAACTTCTAAGTGAACAAATGGTTAATCGATTTAGCCAAATCGACCAGTTACATAATCCTCTGTGCGCTTGTCCTTAGGTCTAGAGAAAATCTCATTTGTAGTTGAAACCTCTATTAATTGACCTGGGCCACCATCAGATAGGAAGAAACCGGTGTAATCGGATACGCGAGCTGCTTGTTGCATGTTGTGAGTAACAATTACAACCACAATTGAATCGGCAAGCTCACGAATAGTCTCTTCAATTCGCAGTGTTGAACCAGGATCAAGTGCTGAGCATGGCTCATCCATTAATAAAACCTCAGGCTTTACTGCAAGTGCGCGGGCAATACATAAACGTTGTTGTTGACCACCTGAGAGCGATCCACCATGAGCGCCGAGGCGATCTTTGACCTCTTTCCATAGGCCTGCGCGAGTTAAACACTCTTCCAATAAATCATCCTCATTTTCAATCTTAAGTTGGGCAAGTTTTAATCCAGATAAAACATTCTCACCAATTGTCATAGAAGGAAATGGATTTGGTTTCTGAAAAACCATTCCGATCTTTAAACGAATCTTGGTTACATCTGTTCCTGGCTCATAAATATCTTTACCATCCAGCAAAACTTCACCAGCCATGGCAGCACTTGGAATAAACTCATGCATCCGATTTAAAGTACGAAGAAATGTTGATTTACCGCATCCCGATGGGCCAATTAAAGCTGTAACAGTGTTTGCGGGAAACTCTAAGTTCACATCAGCTAATGCGTGGTGCTTTCCAAACCATGCATGAACGCCCCTAGTTTCAAGACCGGTACCAGGAGTGAATTTGTTTGCAGATCTGGTTGATCCCGCCACTGATGAGAGTGATGCCACTGGATTATCTTTACTCACATTCGCTCCTTTATCTACCGCTCGCTGGACAATCTTTGGCTGGCTATGGCTGGACATATTTTCACCGCTTCTTCCCTGATAGTAAACGAGCCGAAACAAAGAGAATTAGGACCAACGTCAACAAAATAAAAGCACCGCCCCATGCTCTGGTTAAGGCAACCTCTAGCCCAGTACGCATCAATGTAAATGTATACAGTGGCAAAGCTGCAGATGGTCCATTAAATGGATTTAAATTTGTAGCGGTATTACCCAAAATTGTTAAAAGAAGTGGCGCCGTCTCACCCGCAACTCGTGCGATTCCTAAAATAATCGCCGTAAAAATTCCGCTTCGCGCAGCAGGAACAACCACCATGGCAACGGTGCGCCATTGAGTCGCACCAAGTGCAACTCCCGCTTCACGCAAATCCCGTGGAATTAACTTCAAAACCTCTTCCGCAGTTCTTGCAACGGTAGGCAACATCAAAATAGATAGGGAGAGCGCGCCAACAAAAGCTGAGTACTTGGCGCCAAAGGTAACAATTAAAACCGAGTAAATAAATAAGCCAGCCACAATGGATGGCACTCCGGACATCGCCTGTACTAAAAAGCGGACTAATCCTTCAAACTTTCCTTTGATCTCTGTTAGATACAAGGCAGTTAAAACACCAATTGGAACCGAAACAATTGTGGCGATTAAAACAATAATTGAGGTACCAACAATTGCATGTAGCGCACCGCCCTCGGTAAAAGCTGCGTCAGGTTGGGCAAACTTCATATCTTGCGTAAATGTGTTCCAGCGAATCGCAGCAGATCCCTTTTCAATTACCGTGTACAAAATGCTTCCCAGCGGAAGCAGAACCAAAGCAGTTGCAATGTAAATCAAAGAAGTACTCAGCGCATTTGAAATCATTCGAGCGCCTTGGCGCTTGACTGAGATCAGGATATTTGCAGTAGTAGTCAGGATTAAAAATATTCCAGCGCCACCTAATTTTCCAGATAGTGGAGTTACTTCTAGTAGAATCGGCGTGGCAACGATGCAGCCAATGAAAACTACTAAATTAATTAATACTTGATTTCTACCCATGCCCCATGGTTTTTGTGGAGTAGCCGTGAAATCTCTTTCTAACGTTGTACTCAAATTACTGTCCTCCTGTTCGAGAGGCGCGTTTAACAATGCGATCTGATAAAAAGTTAACCAGTAATGTCACTACAAAGAGAATTAGGCCGGCAGCCATCAAGGCACGTAATTCATTCTCGCCAGCTTCACCAAATCGGGCAACAATCAATGAGGCCACATTGCCACCTGCAGAAAATAAAATGTCGTAATTTGGAGCAAAGTAGATATTTAGAACTAAGTAAATTGCGATGGTCTCACCCATTGCTCGACCTAATCCAAGCATTGCACCACCTGCTATTCCGCTAGCACCGAAAGGCAAAACAACTGAGCGAATCATGGTCCACTTGGTTGCACCCAATGCATAAGCTGCTTGCACACGATCAATCGGAACTTGTGAAAAAACCTCACGCGATATCGCTGCAATGATTGGAACAATCATAATTCCAACCACAATTCCGGCAATAAATGGCGAGCGCTCATAAATTGGCGCTGGCATGTCGAAGAAAGGTATAAAGTCAAAGTACTTGTGCAAAAGTTTTGCCCAGTAAATTGCGTGTGGCATTAAAACAATAAATCCCCACAAACCGTAAATAACAGATGGAATTGATGCCATTAAATCAACCACGATTGTTAAAGCTCGCTTGATTCGCTCTGGAGCGTAATAAGTTAAAAAGAGTGCTGCACCTACTGCAAGGGGCAATGCAATTACTAATCCAATAAATGAAACCACCAATGTTCCAATTAACATTGCGCCGATTCCATATCGAGCAGGCACTCCATTATCAGGATCACCAGACTCCCATTCAAAGCCGGTTACAAATCTAATTCCTTGGTCTTGAAAGATAGGTAAGCCCTCAGCCAATAGAAATAATGCAATTAGACCTAAAATTATTAATGAGGTAAATCCACCACTTGTTACGATAAATCTAAATACCTTGTCGGAAAATCTTGGTTTAGTTGTTAATTGTCGCGACGGAGGGACTACCCCTTTATATTCAGTTACTGGCGTAGTGGACACGGGGACATCATGCTAAAAACCACCGCTTTGAAGGTTTAATTGGAATAACGTCAAGGTGAACGGAAGGTGAATTACTTCCAGGGGATGCGCCTGCATTAGGGTAGGCGCATATGGGAAATGATCTGCCAAACCTGATCTGGGTCGATTGCGAGATGACTGGGTTAGACCTCAATAAAGATACCTTAGTTGAAATCGCCGTCTTGGTAACCGATGCCCAATTAAATATCTTGGGTGAGGGTGTAGATCTAGTAATTAAAACAACACCAGAAAAGTTATCTGGCATGGATGATTTTGTTAAGAACATGCACACCGAATCTGGTCTCATTAATGAGATTCCAAATGGCGTATCCCTTGAAGAAGCAGATGCAGCGATCATCGCTTACTTAACTAAGTACGCACCAGGCGAAGGCAAATCTCCCCTTGCAGGCAACAGTGTTTATGTTGATCGTGGATTTATTGCTCGTGATCTTCCACTGTTAAATAAGTATCTGCACTACCGAACAATTGATGTTTCATCGATTAAAGAGTTGGCCCGGCGCTGGTATCCCAAGGTTTACTTCTCCGCCCCTGCTAAAGATGGAAACCATCGTGCATTGGGTGATATTCGGGATTCCATCGAGGAGCTTGAGTACTACCGCAATAAAATCTTCATTCAATCGTGAAGTAGTATTAGCCTTGCACGAAATCATGGTGGGCGTAGCTCAGCTGGTAGAGCACCCGGTTGTGGTCCGGGATGTCGCGGGTTCGAGCCCCGTCGCTCACCCCACTATTTAGCTAAATGCAATTTATTCACAAGGGTCTAGGAGATAAAGATGAAGCCGATGATCTTTGATGTTGTCATTGAAATTCCTGCAGGATCTCGAAATAAATATGAAATCGATCATGAGTCAGGAAAGATTCGCTTAGATCGCATGCTTTTCACATCAACTCGTTATCCATACGATTACGGCTTTGTTGAAAATACTCTTTCTCTAGATGGTGATCCGCTTGATGCACTAGTGATGCTAGATGAACCAACCTTTCCCGGTTGCGTAGTTTCCTGTCGAGTTATTGGCATGTTGCGCATGACTGATGAAAAAGGTGGCGATGACAAATTACTTTGTGTTGCAGCCGGTGATATTCGCAAGGATTATTTAACTGATATTTCAGATCTACCAACCTTTGAATTAGAGGAAATCAAACACTTCTTTGAGGTTTATAAATCACTTGAGCCAAATAAATCAGTACATGGTGGCGATTGGGTAAATCAAAAAGCTGCTGAGGATGAAATCAATAACTCAATTGCTCGCTTTAAAAAGCATTAATTAAACTAAAGATCCCCGAACACTAAAGGCATCAGCCACTCTTCCCACTGAAACAATAAAGGCAGCACCGCGTAGATCTACGTTGTACTTCTTGGCGGTCTCATTTACATTTACAAATGCTTTAGACATACGAACATCAAGCTCACTTCTGAAGCGTTCTTTTGGCCATGAGAATTGTTGAATATTTTGGGTCCATTCAAAGTATGAGCCCATCACACCACCGCTGTTAGCCAAGATATCTGGCACCACCACAATTCCATTTGCCTTTAGCTTTGCATCAGCAGAGGTCATAATTGGTTGGTTAGCACCCTCCACAATAAAGCGGGCTTTGATGCGATCTACATTTTGATCATTAATTACATTTCCAAGTGCTGCTGGAATCAAAACATCACAATCAATTTCTAGAACCTCTGATGAACCGATTCGCTCATCTGATTTCACATCAGCTAAAGATTTCACATCAAATATCGCCTTAATATCAATACCTTTTTTATCTACCACTCCGCCAGTTACATCAGAGACCGCAATTACCTTCATACCTAACTCTTGACAGACTAGTGCTGCGTATCTTCCAACATTTCCAAATCCCTGAATTGCAACTGTGGCACCTTCAACCTTCTTGCCATTTTGTTCCAAAGTAGCTGCTGCAATTTGGGCAACGCCGCGACCAGTTGCTTCCTCTCTTCCTGGTGCACCAAATAAACCAACTGGTTTACCAGTAACACATGCAGGTTGGAATCCCTCTAATCTGTGGAACTCATCCATAAGCCAAGCCATGGTTTGCGCATCGGTTCCAAGATCAGGAGCAGGAATATCTCGGTTAGGACCAAGTACGTTAATTAATGTTCTAGTCCAGCGACGTATTACCTCTTCTTTTTCAAGTGGAGTTAACTTTGTAGCATCTACAGTTACACCACCTTTACCGCCACCAAATGGCACATCAATTAATGCTGTCTTCCAAGTCATCAACGATGCAAGGGCACGTACTTCATCAATATCTACATCTTGGTGAAATCTAATTCCACCTTTGCGTGGTCCGCGAGCACTTGAGTGCTGCACACGATAACCAGTTAATACTTCGATTCCATCTTCTCGATGCAATGGAATGGAGATTGTTACCTCGCGCTCACATGCGCTAATTGCATCAACTAAACCTTTTTTTAATTTTAAAATCTCACCAGCTTTGGCGACCAACTCATTAACTTCAGCGAATACGGAATGGCCAGACGACGTTGTCATAACGCTAATCTAAATGATGGGTTGAGATTTCGAGAATTTGAACCAGCATTTAACGCTGAAAATGGAGCAAACTCACACTAAATCGCTGATAGGGTCTGCCAGTACAAAAGACCGGGTTGTTAGCTCAGTTGGTAGAGCAGGTGACTCTTAATCACCGGGTCGGGGGTTCGAGTCCCTCACAACCCACTTGAATTAAAAGATTTTTGCAGTATTTCAAAATAAATTTAATCTTAATAATCCCTGAGAGTTTTAAATCTCATTGATAACTAGCATGCTGAGCATTGCCTATGCATGACTCCTCACTTACCCTATGGATAAATTAACTACCTATGGGAGAGAAAATGATTGCAAAAAAAGTTATCACTTTTGGATTAGCTGTCGCACTTATTATTTCTGGCCCAGCAATTGCTACTGCGGACTCGGCAAAGCCAGGCCAAAGCATGACCCATATGAAGACTGCTGCCGGAGTAATCTCTAATCTAGAGGCGGCAGGTGTAGTTGTTTATGTACAAGGTGGAGCAACTGCATCGATTATCGGAGATGCCATTTCGTCAGCAAATGGACAGATTGTTTTTCACATTCCAGTTACTTCCAATAACAAAGGCATGCAACATAAGGGAAGCAACATTGTTTTTTTCAATACAACCAATAATTTGCAATTTGTTTTGCGTAACCCAGTAATTGACGTAAGTGCTGGCGAGGTTAAAGCGATCGTTCCGCAAGCTGGCGATCAAACACTCACAATTCTAAAAATCAGTAATGCATCAACATTGAAACCAAAGATTACAAATGATCAAAAAGGTGGTCTTCGCACTACTTCATATAAAGATGCAGCTTTAGTGCTAGCACCTGGCGTGGCCGCAACAATTGCAACAACATTGGGATTGCCGGCAAATACTCTTCCTGAAGGTATGGCATTTGGTAGCACTGAAGTTACAATTTATAGCAAGATTGCAAGAACTAGATAGAAGATACCGATGGAACAAATTTCAAGAAGAAGTTTATTTGCAGGAGCCTGCGCTGCTCTTTTGGTCGGATCATCAATAATTCCAGAGGCAGCAACGGCAAGTGTAAAAAAACTTCCAAATGGAAAACTCTCCGTTAAGTTAAGTGGCCAACGGGCTCTTGCAAAGGTTGGTGGCTCGGTGCGGATCGGAACAATTAAAGGTGTACCCGTTGCAATTGCTCGAACCGGAAGTAACTCCTACACCGCATTTAATTTAATCTGTCCGCACCAAGGAGCAATAGTTGAAAAGTTTGGTGATGGATGGGTATGTAATCTTCACCTGTCTAAGTTTGAATCAAATGGTGAATTAGCACTAGGTCCTGCTACTACTGACCTAAAAAAGGTGCCGATTAGAGTAAGTAAAGGTGTGGCTACGGTCGGTTAGGTTAATAGAACCAAAACTCATTATCTCAGTAATAAGAGTTGATTATCAGGTAATCTTGTTAAATGCCCTTAAACACCAATTGGTATGTAATTACTGGTGGGCCAAGCTCTGGCAAATCAACAGTTATTCGCGCTTTGCAAGATATGGGCTATAAAACAACATTGGAAGCGGCACGACATTACATAGATCTGCAAAGAATGAATGGCCGCAGTACCGATGAAATTCGAGCTAACCAACGACAATTTCAGCATAAGGTATTGAACCTACAAATAGATTTCGAGAAACGAATGGATCCTAAAGAGGAAATATTTTTTGATCGTGCGCTGCCTGATGAGATTGCTTACTATAAATATTTTAACTTAGAACCTGATGAGAAATTAATTGAGTATTTAAAAAATGCGCAATATAAAAAAATATTTATTATGGATCTACTTCCACTTGACGCCGACTACGCAAGAACTGAGGATCGAGAGGCTCAAATAGCCTTGCATAATCTAATTATCGAAGTTTATAAAAAGCGAGGAGAGCCAATTGTTTTTGTTCCAGTACTTCCAGTAAAGGAACGGGCTAAATTTATTTTGGATCGCTTAACCTGATGATTACTTGTAATACACCTAGTAAGTAGGAGATCATTCTGAAATGAAGGGCAAAGTTTGCGTAATCGGAGCTGGACCTAGTGGCATTACTGCGGCCAAAAACTGTGTAGAAAATGGTTTAGATGTTGTGGTTTATGAGAAAAATGACAAAGTAGGTGGCAACTGGGTTTTCAACTCTAAAACTGGCCACTCGAGTGTTTATGAGAATACCCATCTAATTAGCTCAAAGGCTTGGTCTGAGTTTGAAGATTATCCAATGCCAGATTCGTTTCCTGATTATCCAAGCCATATTCAACTTCAGAATTACTTTGAATCATATGCAATTCATTTTGGCGTAATGCCAACAATTAGATTTGATCACACAGTAGATCATGTATCTCGTCAGTCAGATGGAAAATGGTTAGTTGAATTTACCGATAATTTTGGTGCTAAGAAAAGTGAAGTATATGAATATCTGATGGTTTCAAATGGTCACCACAATATTCCGAAATATCCTGAGTATCCCGGCAAATACTCTGGAAAGTTTTTGCACTCTCATGATTTTAAAGGTGTGGATGAAAGTTGGCGAGACAAGCGAGTACTAGTAATTGGTGCGGGCAACTCTGCATGTGATATTTCAGTTGAAGCGGCTCGTATGACAAAGACAGTTCACATGTCCATGAGAAGTCCACAATGGTTTTTTCCAAAATTTATTTTTGGTCAACCAGGTGATGTGTTTGCAGCACGGAGTAAGTGGCTACCGAAGAAGATTCGCCAGTATGGTCTGAAATTTTTAGTTAAATTAATTCAAGGACCTTATAGTCGCTATGGTTTACCAGAGAACACCACTCTGCCACTTAACACGCATCCAACATTGAACTCTGACCTTATGGATTACATTCGCCATGGCCGAATTAAGCCGCGAAAGGCAATAAAGTCTTGGAATGGTTTAACTGTTGAGTTTGTCGACGGAAGTAAAGATGATTTTGACATCATCTGCGCCGCAACTGGATTTTGGACAACCTTTCCATTCTTTGATGAATCATTCATAAATTTCAAAAATCTGGCCAAGGTTCCGCTGTATAAAAAAATGATGCATGAGAAGTATGAAAATCTCTACTTTATAGGTTTGTTTCAACCAATTGGTTGTATTTGGCCACTGGCGGATTACCAAGCAAAGTTGGCCTGCCAGGAAATTTTAGGTAAGTATCGAAGACCTAAAAATATAAAGGAAGCAATTGATTATGAGGTTAAAAATCCACACTTTGATTTTGGACCAGGACTACGTCATGCTATGGAAGTGGATTACCACACCTTCCGTAACGAACTTAAGAAAGAACTTAAGAAAGCTGGCATAGATATTGGTAAATCACCTGCCGGCAATAAGAAGTTATACAAGAGTTTTGCCTAAAATTTAATTACTAACTCTCGATCACTTTAATCAGATCAAACTCGCTACCAGTTAATTGACCCTGAGATGAGTAAAGCTCTAATTTGGCTCGGGTATCAGCAATATCTAAGTTTCGCATCGTTAATTGACCGATTCGATCAGTTGGTCCAAAGGCGGCATCGGCTGTTCTCTCCATTGATAATTTTTCGGGAGAGTATGAAAGTGCCGGGCCAGTTGTATTAATAATTGAGTAATCATCACCACGGCGCAGACGAATTGTTACCGTTCCAGTAATTGCAGATGCAACCCAGCGAGTTAAAGATTCACGCAACATTAATGCTTGTGGATCAAACCAGCGACCTTCATAAAGCAGGCGACCTAATCTGCGACCTTCAGCATGGTAGTTAGCAATCGTGTCCTCGTTGTGAATTGCACTTACTAATCTTTCATATGCAATGAATAGCAACGCCATTCCGGGTGCTTCATAAATTCCGCGGCTCTTTGCTTCAATGATGCGGTTTTCAATCTGATCAGACATGCCAAGGCCATGTCGGCCACCAATTGCATTTGCCTCTTTAATTAATTCAATGCTGTCCCTAAATGATTTGCCGTTAATTGAAACGGGCCTGCCTTGCGAAAATTCTATTTTTACATCTTCACTATCGATCTTTACTGATGGATCCCAAAACTTAACTCCCATGATTGGTTCAACTAATTCAATTGAGGAATCTAACTCCTCTAGCTTTTTCGCTTCATGTGTTGCACCCAAAATATTTGCATCTGTTGAGTAGGCCTTTTCGGTGCTGTCGCGATAAGGAAGGTTGTGAGCTTTTAGCCACTCTGACATCTCTTTGCGGCCACCAAGTTCGGCGACAAAATCTGCATCAAGCCATGGTTTGTAAATCTTAAGATTAGGATTAGCTAATAAGCCGTAACGATAAAAACGTTCAATGTCATTGCCTTTATAGGTAGAGCCATCACCCCAAATTGAAACATTATCTTTTAACATCGCACGAACTAATAATGTGCCAGTTACTGCACGGCCCAATGGGGTTGTGTTGAAGTATTGCTTGCCACCACTTTTGATATGAAAGGCACCGCATGCAATTGCTGCTAGGCCCTCTTCAACTAATGCGCTTTTGCAATCTACTAATCGTGCAATCTCTGCGCCATACTCTTTTGCGCGATCTGGCACACCATCAATATTTGTTTCATCGTACTGTCCAAGATCTGCGGTGTACGTACAAGGTGTTGCACCTTTTTCTTTCATCCAAGCAACTGCAACTGAAGTATCTAGGCCACCGCTAAATGCAATGCCAACCTTTTCGCCAACTGGAAGTGATGCTAATACTTTGGACATGTCGCTAGCCTAACTTAAAGCTTGCCACTCGCGTTTGAGAATTGCGAAGATCCAAGTATCGGTCCACTCCCCTTTAAAGAAATCATCCTCTTTATGGGATGCTTCCAAGCGAAGTCCTAATCTTTCACAAACTGCCCTTGATTTTGGATTACGTTGATCCATAACCGCAGCAATTCGATGTAGATCATGGTTTGCAAATGCCCAAGTAAGTAGTGCTTTTGCTGCCTCAGTTACATATCCATGTCCAGAATAAGCTGGATTAATAACATAGCCAAACTCAGCGTATTTATTTTTCTCTGACAGGTAATTTAAATTAGTTTGACCTATTACTTTTTTGCTTTCTTTTAATTCAATTGAAAGTAATACTGAATCTCCTTGTTTCTCAAGTTTGGTACAAGTTAAACCTTTTTCTAGAGCCTCCTGCACCTGCTGCGGTGTTCGAACTGGCCAGGGCACATACCGAACTACATCTGGATTTGATTGATACTCCAACATATCTGCATGATCACTTAACTTAAATGGTCGCAAAATCAACCTTGATGTTTCGATCATTACCCAACAATACAGGTTGGCAAATGTAGAATTTGAATATGGAAACTACTTACAAGATCTTTCTCGTACTTCACTTTATTGGTCTAGCAGGATTGCTTGGTGGGTTGCTTGCGCAAATTCCAAATAAACCTAAAAAATTACAACCACTGGTACTTCACAGCGCCTGGTTGATGATCATTGCAGGTATTGCGATGGTTGGCTTAAATCAAGCGATGCATGCAGATGATGCAACAGTTGAATTATTAGATCATGTAAAGATTGCAATTAAATCAACAGTGGTTGCGGTGATCTTGACTCTTGGTTATATCAATATCAAGAAAATTGAATTGAGCACCAAAATCTGGGGATTAATGACATTGCTGGCAGTAACAAATGTTGTTATTGCAGTATTTATTTAATTAATTAAGCAATAGCTTTTTTAATCCAGGTTAGGTCACGTGGCCTAAAGGTATCTAATAGATAGAAATCAATATTTTTGATCTCTAAACTCTTTAGTGCCTCAACTTTTTTAATTAAATTATCTTGATCTGTGCAATCTGGATATGTGGGACGCAAAATTGCAGAGACCGGTGCAGAAGTTTCCCTTAGATAAGAGGTAGCCAGACTCGCAACACCATCGGCTGTGGTTCGATAAACAAGCGGCTCATAGATATCAACTATCTTGCTGATTTTTTGATTGTTTATTCCAAGCTCCCAGCTGCGATCTAGGGTTTTGGATGAGTTTGTATCTAATAATGGTGATTGATCCTCGTATTTAAATTTCACACCAACTGAGTGAGCTGCTGCAACAACCTTTTCATAAAGTACAGAAACTGCGTCTTCTCTAGCGGTTAAATATTGTAGGATTTCCTCACCCAGCAAATCAGCAAGTAAATCCTTGCTTAGATTCTTGCCCAGCCATGGATCTTTATCATTAAAGACAATATTTAATTTGGCTTTAACTTTTTCAGCTAGAGATTCTGCATCACCAGAAAAATTTGATTTACATCCCTGGCAAAAACATAGCGAAAATAAAAATTCAAATATTGGACTTAACTCCATAAAGAAGCGCTCATGGTGTTCGCCATGTCTTGCGCCATGAAAATGTATTGATTCAGCCATGATTGCGGCAACTCCACGTCTTGCTAAATCCTTAGTCATGCCAACCGCATAAGCTTGAACAGATTTATTTATTGGGCAGAGCTCAGATAGAAACTTATTTCCAAAAACATTAGTAACGGTTGCATCTGGATGGTGCATACCGATTGCCGAATTGTGCATGTAAACCGCCCAAGCATTTACCTCGAACTCTTGTCTTTTAGCCTCGGCTAAAACATTTTCTAGAAGTTGATTGCTTGGAAGTTGATCAAAATCTGCCGGTATCAACGCACCAGATTCATAATTGGATTTATCTACTTTGTAGTAGTGAAAGCCGTCGGATAGGTACTCAAGTTGCGGACCTTGGCGAAGTAAGAAATCTCGACTGGCGTGGTAATTAAGGGCTAAGTTGATTCCTGACAAACCTGATTGTTTTAAATCTGAAATAACCTTGGCTGCTGGTTCGCGAAAAAATGTGTATGGGAGAGTAAAGGCGTTTGATTTAACAGAGGTCATTTAACGCTGCCGGCGGTTAAGCCACCAACTAGGTACTTCTCAATTGCGATGAAGAGAATTACAACCGGAACAATTGCAATCATTGTCGTTGTAAATAGGTACTCCCAAGCAACATCGTATTGACCAATAAATGTAGTTAGACCAACTGGTAATGGTTTTTTATCTGCCGAGCTCATAATTGTTAATGCAATTGTGAACTCATTCCAAGCAGCTACAAATG
>JACCDX010103369.1_pt1 | contig 16181 bp, 16 predicted proteins | sample 7449681 | NCBI WGS metagenome assembly JACCDX01 (sample SAMN15323450, study PRJNA562643) | freshwater metagenome | isolation source: river surface water | place: USA:Blue River Watershed | collected 2017-08-18 | reverse complement strand
GCTTGCAAAGTGCCGCCTGGCCACTATTTCATGATGGGCGATAACCGCGACAACTCGCTCGATTCGCGCTATTGGGGCTTTGTGCCAGAGGCCAATATTGTGGGTAAGGCGTTCTTTGTCTGGATGAATTTCAGCCATTGGGGTCGCATCGGCCCTTTCCACTGATTCTTGAACATGGCTGATTTGCCGCTCCCTTGGTTGCGCTTGCAAGAGCGATTGCAACATCGCTTTCAAAAACCGGCCTTGCTGGAGTTGGCTTTGACTCACCGCAGTTTCAGTGCGCAGCACAATGAGCGACTGGAGTTTTTGGGTGACACGGTCTTGAGCCTGTCCATCACCCAAGTGTTGTATCGGGTTCTGGGCGAGATGTCCGAAGGCGAGTTGTCGCGCATCCGGGCGAATTTGGTGCGTCAGGAGACCCTGCACCGGTTGGCCGTGAGCCTGCAACTGGGTGAATTGATTCGACTGGGAGAGGGTGAGTTGCGCTCCGGGGGGCAAAAGCGTCCTTCCATCCTGGCCGATGCCCTCGAAGCCCTGATCGGGGCGGTGTTTCTCGATGCCGGATTTGAGGTGGCTGATGCTTTGGTCTGCCGGCTCTACGATCAGGTTGAATTCAATCCGAGCATGCAGGCCAACACCAAAGATGCCAAAACCGAACTCCAGGAGTGGTTGCAAAGCAAGCGCAAAAAGCTGCCGCTCTACACCGTGGTCAACACGCAAGGCGCAGCACACCAGCAGACCTTTGAGATCGAATGTGAAGTCGCCGAGTTGAATTTACGCGTCCGTGGGCACGGCCCCTCACGACGCGCCGGCGAACAGGCTGCCGCGGTGGCCATGCTTGAGGCCATTCGGAACATCCCTTCATGAACCAAGATCCCTCCGGGCCCACCGAACCTTCAACGCGCTGCGGACTGGTGGCCATCGTTGGCCGGCCCAATGTGGGCAAATCGACCTTGCTCAATGCTTTGGTGGGGCAGAAAATCAGCATCACCTCGCGCAAGGCGCAAACCACCCGGCATCGCATCACCGGCATTCGCACCGAGGGCGATACCCAATTCATTTTTGTCGATACGCCAGGTTTTCAGACTCGTCACACCAATGCCCTGAATCGATCGCTCAACAAAACCGTCATGGGTGCTGTGGGTGATGTTGATCTGGTGTTGTTTGTCGTAGAGGCGGGTCACTTCAGCATGGCCGACGCCAAAGTGTTGTCGCTGTTGCGCGCCGAGACCCCCGTATTGCTGATCGCCAACAAACTCGATGCCGTGCATCGCCGTGCCGAAATCGCCCCCTGGCTGCGCGACATGCAGCAGCGCCATGCATTTATCGAGTTTGTGCCGATGTCGGCCAAAAATCCCAAAGATGTGGCGAGGTTGCTCGACATCTGCCGCCAGCATCTGCCCGAACAAGCCTGGTGGTATGCCGAAGACGAATTGACCGACCGCAGCGAAAAATTCCTGGCCAGCGAGATCGTGCGTGAAAAGCTCTTTCGCCTGACAGGTGACGAGTTGCCCTATACCTCGACCGTGGTCATCGACCAGTTCGAGGAAGAGCCCGGGCGCAGTGCCAGCCGGATGGTGCGCATTGCGGCCACCATCGTCGTTGAGCGCGACGGCCACAAGGCCATGGTGATCGGAGAAAATGGCGAAAAGCTCAAACGCATTGGCACCGAGGCCCGGGTCGAACTTGAAAAACTTCTCGACGCCAAAGTCTTTTTGCAACTCTGGGTCAAGGTGCGTTCGGGGTGGGCTGACGACGAAGCCAGGGTGCGCAGTTTCGGCTACGACACTTGAGCCCTGTTCAGGGCAATTGGTCAAGCGCTTTCAGATAACGCGCATCCACCATCAGATCATCCCAGGATAAAGCAGGCACGCTGGGCAGCAAAGCACGGCGGCGGCGTTCGCTGGCTTCGTTGGCCTGCCAGCCTCCCTTGAGCAAGGCCTCGGCCAGTCCGTCGAGCAACTCGTCTACCGCTTGACCGGCACCGTGCGCACTGGGCACGCTTTGGTTGCACAACAGCACCAGATCGCAACCGGCTTGCAGTGCAGCCACCCCGGCTTCGGTGTAACTCACCACCCGGCCATCGATGCGTCGGGCGCCTTCCATGGACAAGTCGTCGCTGAAAATGGCCCCTTCAAACCCCAAATCCTGCCGCAACACCTGTTGCAGCCAGCGGGCCGAAAACCCGGCCGGCCTGGCGTCGACCTGGGGGTAGATCACGTGCGCGGGCATGATGCTGCTCAGGGTCGCTCCCAAAGCGGCGTACGGCCAGGCATCGTCGGCCAAAATGGCGCGCAGCGAGCGCCGGTCAACAGGAATCTCGGTGTGTGAGTCGGCCTTCACAAAACCATGACCAGGAAAGTGTTTGCCGCAGTTGGCCATGCCAGCACTGAGCAGGCCTTGCATCAGGCTTTGCGCCAGCACCGTCACCACCCGAGGGTCGCGATGAAAGGCCCGATCACCGATCACGCCACTGCTGCCAAAGTCGAGGTCCAGCACGGGAGTGAAGCTGAAATCCACCCCGCAGGCGCGCAACTCCAGTCCCAGCACCTGACCGCAGGCAGAAGCGGCTCGCATGGCCCGCAAGGCACCGCTGCCGACCTTGCCACCACAGTCTTTCATCCACATCTCGCCCAAAGCGCGCATCGGCGGCAGGTGGGTGAAGCCGTCGGTCTTGAAGCGTTGCACCCGCCCGCCTTCGTGATCGACACAAATCAGGGCATCGGGACGCACCGATTTGATGTCGGTGCACAGGTCGCTGAGTTGTGATCGGCTCTGCCAGTTGCGGGCAAACAGGATCAGGCCGCCGGTCAGCGGATGGCGCAAACGTTCCCGGTCTTTGGGGGTCAGGGCGGTGCCGGCGATGTCCAGGATCAAGGGGGCGTGGTGGCTCATGGGGGCGAGGGCTTATTGTTCAGGGGTTAGGGTGGCGTCGATTGTTCAACCACGACAAAGCTCACGGCATAGTCTGTTTCGTCGCTCAGGCTGATCCGGGCGCTCAGGTGGCGCGCTTCAAACCATGTTTTGAGGTCGCCGTGCAACACGATGGTCGGTTCGCCGCTGGGCAGACGTCCGATTTCACATCGCAGCCAGGTCATGGGCAGGCGCATGCCTTTGCCGATGGCTTTGCTGAAGGCTTCTTTGGCCGAAAAACGGGTCGCCACATAGCGAACGCCCCGCTCGGGCCAACGCGCGCTGCGCGCTCTCCAGGTGGCCAGTTCGTTAGGGCACAGGACTTTGGCGGCAAAACGCTCGCCATGCCGCGACAGAGCGGCGGCGATGCGGCGCACATCGCAGATGTCCGTGCCGATGCCGTAAATCATGACCCGGACCCGGCGCCGCAGGCCGCCAGATAAGCTAGAACGGTCTCGGTATAGCCCAGCTCCAGCGCGTCGGCAATCAGGGCATGGCCGATGGAGACCTCGAGCACCCCCGGGATGGCCCGCAAAAAGTCGGGCAAATTGGCGCGGTTCAGGTCGTGCCCGGCGTTGACACCCAAGCCAGCCTCCTGGGCGGCGGCAGCGCAGCGCACGTAGCGTTGCAACACGTCGGCTTGATCAGACTGACCATGGGCTTTGGCATAAGGCTCGGTATAGAGCTCAACCCGATCGGCGCCACAGGCGCGGGCCAAGGTCATGGCGTCGGGCAGCGGATCCATGAATAAGCTCACCCGCACTCCCAGGGCGTGACACTCGTCGATCAGCGGGCGCAAACGCTCGCCATCGCGCTCCAGCGACCAGCCGTGGTCGCTGGTGAATTGACCTTCACCATCAGGAACGAAAGTCGCCTGATGCGGCCGGTGGCGACGCACAAAATCCATCAGGTTATGGAAAGGGTTGCCTTCGATGTTGAATTCTCGCCCTTGCCACTCGGTCAGCAATTGGGCCAGATCGGCCACGTCATCGGCGCGGATATGCCGCGCATCGGGGCGCGGGTGTACCGTGATCCCTTGCGCCCCGGCCTGCAAACACAGCGTGGCCGCTCTCGTGACACTGGGAATGCCCAAGTGCCGTGTGTTGCGAACCCAAGCAACCTTATTCAAATTAACACTCAAAAAAGTCATCCCGCCATTATCCCGCCTTCACGCCCCGTCCACTGAATGGGCACTTAATTGGGGTCAGACCCCAATTTCAGGTGGGTTTTGAGAGAGTGCGAAAAAATCGGGGACAGATCACCTGCCAAAAGGGCATTCAAAGACCATGGGGCAGGCTGCGAAAATTGGGGTCTGACCCCAATTTCAGGTGAATTTTGAGGAGGGGCGAAAAAATCGGGGACAGATCGCCGGCCAAAAGGGTACCCAAAGACCATGAGGTAGGCTGCGAAAATTGGGGTCTGACCCCAATTAATGCCCATTGATGTTTAGAGGCCCTGGAGGTCCATCATCAGTTGGCGTGTTTTCAGTACTTCGAGGCCGCCCAGTTGGTGTACCAGACCGCGCAATTGACTCTGTAGGGATGCGCGATCTTCTGGGTTCCAGTTGGCTAATTCACGGACCAATTCGGCCAGGGGGGTGGGGGTTTCGAGTGCGTCTTGGAGCGTGTGCCAATGTGCTCCGTGGAGGCGATGCCGGCGATCTTCCCAGTGGTCTTGCGCCCCACAGTCGCGCAGCCCCCCCTCAGGGACCAGTTCGTAGTGACCTGATCGCTCTACCGGTTGTTGGAGCATCGTTTGCTTGCGCAAGTCGGGCAGAACCCCGACTTCACGCAGCAAAATCAGTTCGAAGGCGCGCAAGGCGGGCGCCACCGCCGTGTCGCCTCCCTGGGCCAGCATCAGTACCGCTTGTCGGTAGGCGTCAAATAGGGCAGGGTGGGGATCGTCGCGCGGCAGTAAGCGCAACAGCAGTTCATTGAGGTAGAAACCCGATAGCAAGGCGTCGCCCGTGGGCATGACGTGCCCACCCAACCATTCGGCGGCTTTGAGGGTGCGTATTTCGCCTTCGCCGCCGATGTTGAGCGAGAGCGGTTGCAAAGGCAATAACACGGACCGAAAGCTGGAGGTGGGGCGTTTGACCCCTTTGGCAGCGACCGCCAGCCGGCCTTGGTGGCGGGTGTACACCTCCAGGATCAGGCTGGATTCGCTCCACGGGTATTGGTGGAGCACAAAGGCAGGCTCGTGACTGATGGTGCGGCGGAGGGTCATTCGGCAAGGCAGCTAAGGGAACCATTGTGCAACAAGCCCGGCCCGTCGGCGACCTACAATACGGGGTTATGTCTGAAAACACCCCCAGCACCGAGCACATGGCCCCAGCCGCCGACGATAACCAACTGATCGCCGAGCGGCGCGACAAGCTCAAAGTCTTGCGCAAGCGCCATCACGATGGCGGTCCGGTGCCGTTTCCCAATGATTTCAAGCCGGCCCATCATGCGCACGACCTGCATGAGTCGCACGGAGCCAAAACCGCCGAGGTACTGGTGTCCGAGGGTCAGGTGGCCCGAGTGGCCGGGCGGATGATGCTCAAGCGTTTGATGGGCAAGGCCAGTTTCGCCACCCTGCAAGATGCCACGGGCCGAATCCAGATTTATATCGCCCGTGATGATGTGGGCGAAGACCTCTATAACGAGTTCAAACATTGGGATCTGGGGGACATCATCGGTGCCGAGGGCAAGCTTTTCAAGACCCGCACGGGCGAATTGTCGATCCATGCCACTTCGATTCGTTTGCTGACCAAGAGCCTGCGCCCTTTGCCTGATAAGTTTCACGGGGTGGCTGATCAAGAGATCAAATACCGCCAGCGTTACATCGACCTGATCACGGATGAGACCGCACGCAAGCGCTTCATCGCCCGCAGTAAGGCTGTCAGTGGCATTCGTGACTTCATGGTTCAGCACGGCTTTTTGGAGGTCGAAACCCCCATGCTGCATCCCATTCCCGGGGGAGCCAATGCGAAGCCTTTCATCACTCACCACAATGCGCTGGACCAGGAGATGTTTTTGCGCATCGCCCCTGAGCTCTACCTCAAGCGTTTGATTGTCGGGGGGTTTGAGCGAGTGTTTGAAATCAACCGAAACTTCCGCAACGAGGGCATTTCGGTACGTCATAACCCCGAGTTCACCATGATGGAGTTTTATGCGGCGTACTGGAATTATCAGGACCTCATGGCCTACACCGAGTCGCTGATTCGCGACGCGGCCCAAAAAGCCGTGGGCACCTTGCTGCTGACCTATGGGGGGAAACCGGTCGACTTGTCATTGCCCTTTGAGCGTCTGACGATCCGCGAGGCGATCGTGCGCCACACCGAGGCCGGCTCTGGTGTGGACGATCCGGCCTGGCTGATCAACGCCCTGAAAAAACTGGGTTTGAGCGAGGAAAAAGACAAGCTCTCGAATCGCAGTCTGGCCAGTTTGCAGGTGTTGTACTTTGAAGAGACGGTCGAAGAGAAGCTCTGGCAGCCGACTTTCATCATGGAGCATCCGACCGAGATTTCCCCATTGGCGCGAGCCAATGACGCTCGCCCCGAGGTCACCGAGCGGTTTGAGCTCTACATCACCGGCCGCGAGTTTGGCAATGGATTTTCCGAACTCAACGACGCCGAAGATCAGGCGGCGCGTTTTCATGCGCAGGTCGCAGCCAAAGACGGTGGCGACGACGAAGCCATGTACTATGACCACGATTTTGTGCGCGCACTCGAGTACGGCATGCCGCCCACCGGAGGCTGCGGCATCGGCATCGACCGCTTGATGATGTTGCTGACCGACAGCCCCAGCATTCGCGACGTTATTTTGTTCCCTGCCCTCAAGCGCGAGAACTGAAACCCCATGAGTACCGATACCCCAGAACGCCCCGAGTTGCCCGATCAACTCAGCATCGACTCGCGCAGCAAGTTTTACAACGCTGCCGTGTTGCGGCACACCATTGGTGTGCGTTTCAATGGCAAAGATCGCCACGATGTGGAAGAGTATTGCCTCTCAGAGAGTTGGATCAAGGTGCCCGCCGGCAAAACTCTGGACCGCAAGGGCAACCCGCTGTTGATCAAGCTCAAGGGTCAGGTCGAGGTGTACTACCGCGAGTCGGTTTGAGTGCAGGCATGAAACGCCGGTTTGCGCAAGTCGACGTTTTTTCTGGCGCTCCTTTCAAGGGCAACCCTTTGGCCGTGGTGCTCGATGCTCAGGGTCTGACCGAGACCCAAATGCGGGACTTGGCGCGCTGGACTCACTTGTCAGAGACCACCTTCGTCTTGCCCCCCGTTGACCCCCAAGCCGATTACCGGGTGCGGATCTTCACCCCCAGTGCCGAGTTGCCTTTTGCCGGTCACCCGACCCTAGGCACCTGTCAGACCTGGCTGTGGGCTGGCGGTGTTCCGCGCCAACCCGGACGGGTCATCCAGGAGTGCGCCATTGGCCTGGTGGAGGTGCGCCTGCAGGAGGATCGGCTGGCTTTTGCCGCACCCCCATTGCGCCGCAGTGGCCCCATCGAAGACAACACCCTGGCGCAGATCCGCCAGGCCCTGGACCTGCGCCCCGAGCAAATCCTGGATCACCAATGGGTGGACAACGGGGCCGGGTTTTGTGCTTTGTGGCTCGAAAGTGCCCAAGCTGTGCTGGCCGTCAGGCCCGATCTGGCGGCGCTCGGCACCCTCAAGGTCGGGGTCGTGGGTCATCATCCCCAAGGTGCCCCCGCTGATTTTGAAGTGCGGGCTTTCGTCCCCGCTCTGGGCATCGGTGAGGACCCGGTCACAGGCTCTCTGAATGCCGGCTTGGCCCAGTGGTTGCTCGGGCAAGGACTGGCCCCCAACCCCTACACCGTCCGCCAGGGCACTTGTTTGGGCCATGAGGGGCGTGTTGAGCTGAGCTTGGAAGGCGCTCAGGTCTGGGTTGCCGGTCAGGTCACGGATTGCATCCAGGGCCAAATCAGCCTTTAGCCCAGTGCGTCACTTGGGGCACACCCCCTGAGAATGCCGAATACCCCAGACCGACCTAAAATAACGGGTTGTTTTAATCACTTCCACCAGCGAGCAGCCATGGCACGCACCCTGTACGACAAAATTTGGGACGAGCATGTCGTCCACACCGAAGAAGATGGCACCGCCGTCTTGTACATCGACCGTCACTTGGTCCACGAAGTCACCAGTCCGCAGGCGTTCGAGGGCATTCGTCAGGCCGGTCGCAAGGTCTGGCGTGTCAGCTCGATCGTGGCCACCGCCGACCACAACACCCCTACCACCGGATGGGAACTGGGCTACGATGGGATCACCGATCCGATCAGCAAAGAGCAGGTCACCACGCTGGATGCCAACATCAAGGCCTTCGGTGCCGCCGCTTTCTTTCCCTTTCTGCACAAACGCCAGGGCATCGTCCACGTCATTGGCCCGGAAAACGGGGCGACCCTGCCAGGCATGACGGTGGTCTGTGGTGATTCTCACACTTCGACCCATGGGGCCTTCGGCGCTCTGGCTCACGGCATCGGCACCTCTGAGGTGGAGCACGTCATGGCGACCCAGACTTTGCTGGCCAAAAAAGCCAAAAACATGCTGATCAAAGTCGAAGGCAAAGTGGCGCGTGGCGTTACTGCCAAAGACATCGTGCTGGCCATCATCGGCAAAATCGGAACGGCCGGTGGCACGGGGTTCACCATTGAGTTCGCCGGCAGCGCCATCCGTGACCTGTCGATGGAAGGGCGCATGACGGTTTGCAACATGGCCATCGAGGGTGGCGCCCGCGCCGGTCTGGTGGCTGTTGACGACAAGACCATCGACTACGTCAAAGGACGCCTGCTGGCGCCGACCGGTGTTGAATGGGATCAGGCTGTGTCTTACTGGCGCACTTTGCACAGTGACCCGGATGCGCACTTTGACGCCGTGGTTGAACTCGATGCCACCCAAATCCTGCCGCAAGTCACCTGGGGCACATCGCCCGAGATGGTGTTGCCCGTGGACGCTCGCGTGCCCGATCCGGACAAAGAAAAAGACAGCACCCGCCGCGCCGCCATTGAGCGCGCGCTGGAGTACATGGGATTGCAGCCCGGCAAAGCCATCAACGACATCGCCATCGACAAGGTTTTCATTGGCTCTTGTACCAACAGCCGCATCGAAGACATGCGTGAAGCTGCTGCCGTGGTGAAAAAATTGGGTCAAAAAGTCGCCCGGAACGTCAAATTGGCGATGGTCGTGCCCGGCTCCGGTTTGGTCAAAGAACAGGCCGAGCGCGAGGGGTTGCACGAGATTTTCAAGGCCGCCGGCTTTGAGTGGCGCGAGCCCGGTTGTTCGATGTGCCTGGCCATGAATGCCGACCGCCTGGAGCCCGGCGAGCGTTGCGCCTCGACCAGCAACCGCAATTTTGAAGGTCGTCAGGGCAATGGCGGGCGCACTCACCTGGTCAGCCCGGCGATGGCCGCTGCCGCCGCCATCCATGGTCATTTCGTCGACATCCGTCAATTCGCCTGAGGCACGCCAACATGCAAAAGTTCAACATCCACAAGGGGTTGGTCGCGCCGATGGACCGCGCCAACGTCGACACCGATGCCATCATCCCCAAGCAGTTTCTGAAGTCGATCAAAAAGACCGGTTTTGGCCCCAATTTGTTTGACGAGTGGCGGTACCTGGACAAAGGCGAACCCGGCGTGCCCGAATCGCAGCGCAAGCTCAACCCTGACTTTGTCCTGAACCAGCCGCGTTACAAGGGCGCGAGCATTTTGCTGGCACGCAAAAATTTTGGTTGCGGTTCCTCGCGTGAGCATGCTCCCTGGGCCATCGACCAATTTGGTTTTCGGGCCATCTTGGCACCCAGCTTTGCCGACATCTTTTCCAACAACTGCTTTAAAAACGGCTTGTTGCCGATCGTCTTGTCCGAAACGGTCATCGACGGGCTGTTCAACGAAGTGGCGGCCTTCCCCGGTTTTGAGTTGACCATCGACCTCGAGCGCCAGGTGGTGATCAAGCCGCAAGGCGAAGAAATCCCTTTCGAGGTCAACGCCTTTCGCAAATACTGTTTGCTCAATGGCTTTGACGACATTGGGCTGACGCTGCGCCATGCCGACAAAATCCGTGCCTTTGAAGCCCAACGCCTGGCGGCCAAGCCCTGGCTCGCCCACACCCTTTAATTGTCAGAAAGCATCCCATGAAAATCGCAGTCTTGGCCGGTGACGGCATCGGAACCGAAATCACCGCCGAAGCGGTCAAAGTGCTCAAAGCTTTGAGCATGCCCTTTGAAATGGAAGAGGCCTTGGTCGGCGGTGCGGCTTACGACGCCCATGGACACCCTCTGCCGGAGTCGACCCTGAATCTGGCCAAAGCCTCTGATGCGATTTTGTTCGGCGCTGTCGGTGATTGGAAATACGACCAACTCGAACGCCAGTATCGCCCCGAGCAAGCCATTTTGGGTTTGCGCAAGCATCTGGGTTTGTTCGCCAACTTCCGCCCTGCGATTTGCTACGAGCAACTCACCCATGCCTCTAGTCTGAAACCTGAATTGGTGACCGGTCTGGATATTTTGATCATGCGCGAATTGACCGGCGACATTTACTTTGGTCAGCCGCGTGGCCGTCGCACTGCTGCCGATGGTCTCTTTCCTGGGGCTGAGGAAGGCTTTGACACCATGCGCTACACCCGGCCCGAAATCCAACGCATCGGGCGCGTCGCCTTTGAGGCTGCCCGCAAGCGCAATCGACATGTGACCAGCGTTGACAAGTCGAACGTGCTCGAAACTTCGCAACTGTGGCGCGACACCATGATCGAATTGGGCAAAGAGTATCCCGATGTCACGCTGGAGCACATGTACATCGATAACGCCGCCATGCAATTGGTGAAAGAGCCCAAAAAATTCGACGTCGTCGTCACGGGCAATATGTTTGGTGACATTTTGTCTGACGAAGCATCCATGCTGACCGGTTCAATCGGCATGCTGCCTTCGGCGTCTTTGAATGAAAAAAACCAGGGTCTGTACGAGCCCAGCCATGGCAGTGCCCCTGACATCGCCGGCAAGGGTGTGGCCAATCCCTTGGCCACCATTTTGTCGGCCGCCATGATGTTGCGCTACAGCCTGGAGCAGACCGAGGCCGCTGATCGGATTGAAGCGGCTGTCAAAAAGGTGCTTGCGCAAGGTTTGCGCACCCCGGATATTTACAGCACTGGCACCACCCGCGTGGGCACCCGCGAGATGGGAGATGCCGTGGTCAAAGCCCTGGCTTGACCCAGATTGACGATCCTCCACTCAACACCGACAGGAGACTTGCAGATGAGTGACATTCGGCCCAGTCAAACCCCTTTGGACGCCCAATACGAAGCGGGTCTGGCCACGCGAAAAAAAGTGCTGGGCAACGAGTATGTCGAGCGTTCTTATGCCAAGCGGACTCCCTTTACGGCTGAGTTACAAGACTTTGTGACCCGCAATGCCTGGGGCACGGTGTGGCAGCGTGATGGGTTGAGCTTGCGCGACCGCAGTCTGATCACTTGTGCTTTTGCGGCCGCTACCTGCCGCAGTCACGAACTGAAATTGCATGTCCGGGGCGCGCTCAACAATGGGGTCACGCCTGATGAGCTCAAAGAGTTGTGCATCCATTTGTCACAGTATGTGGGTTTTCCGGCTGCTCTCGAAGCGTTCAGGGCAGCTGCCGAAGTGGTTGAGGGCGAAGGCAGCAAGTCATGAAATCGTGGTGGATGGTTGCGGGTGAGACTGGGCCCGAGTTGGCACTGCGTGACTCCCCTGCGCCGTCGGCCGGACCAGGGCAATTGCTGGTGCAGGTCCGGGCTGCTGGTCTCAACCGTGGCGAGTTCATCACCGGACAGGGCTTGTTGGGCCAACTGTCCCAGCCTAAAGCGATGGGGATGGAAGCTGCCGGCACGGTGATTGCCCTGGGCCAGGGTGTGTCCGGATTTCAGGTGGGACAGCGGGTCATGGGGCGTGCGCTGGGGGGCTTTGCCGAGCAGGCCCTGCTGGTGGCTGCAGAGGCCATGCCGGTGCCCGAGCATTTCGAGTGGGTTCATGCTGCAGCCTTGCCCATCACCTACATGGTGTCGCACGACATGCTGGTCGCCCAAGGTGAACTGGCTGCGGGTGAATGGCTGTTGCTCAATGGTGTGGCTTCCGGGGTCGGCACTGCCAGCTTGCAACTGGCACAACTCATCGGCGCTCACACCATCGGCACTTCGGGTCAACAGCATAAACTCGATGCTTTGCACCAGATGGGGCTGGACGCTTCTGTGCTCACGCGCGGGAGCGGTTTCAAAGATGAAGTCATGCGCCGAACCGAAGGCAAAGGCGCCAACCTGGCTCTGAACCCGATCGGGGGCAGCATTTTGGCCGAGCAGATTCAGTGTCTGGCCTACCGGGGACGTCTGGCCATTGTGGGCTATGTCGATGGCCAGTTTTCTGCACCCTTGGACCTGGGTGCTGTGCATGCGCAACGCTTGCGCATCTTTGGCGTGTCCAATAAAAACCGCACACCGGCTGAGCGCACCAACAGTGTGGCCGACTTCACCCGGCGCTTTTTACCCCTGATGGCCGAGCGTCGACTCACCCCGCTGATCGACCGCGTGTTCGCCTTTGACGAGTTGCCTGCTGCACGTGAGCACATGCAGGCCGATCGGCACATCGGTAAAGTGGTCTTGCAAGTCGCTTGAGCGGGCAAACCCTGATTTCAATCCTTTGATCTGGGTCAATGGTGATCGATTGACCAATAAGAACGGCTCCTGCGGGAGCCGTTTCGCTTTCATAATTCCGCCAATCCCTGAGCCGCCGGCTTGACTTTTGACGGAGACTGAACATGAAACTTGGTTTTTTCACCATGCCCATCCACCCCATCGGCAAGGATTGGCGTCAAACCCTGCACGAGGATCGTGAAGCCTTCATTCTGGCCGATCAACTTGGTTATGCCGAAGCCTATACGGGCGAGCACTCTACCGATTTGGCCGAGAACATCACCTCGTGCACGATGTTCTTGTCCAGTCTTGTAGGTCAAGTCAAGCGGATGACGTTGGGTACGGGTACCGTCAACATGCCCAACACCCACCCGGCGCGAGTCGCTGCCGAATTGGCCATGCTCGATCACATGCTCGACGGCAGATTCATCATGGGCATTTCTCCCGGCGGCCTGCTCTCGGATGCCGAAATTTTTGGCAACCTGGGAAAAAACCGCAACGAGATGTTTTTGGAGTCCATCAACGCCGTATTGCAACTGTGGAATCGCGAGCCTCCCTATGACATCCAGGGCAAATACTGGCACATCAGCACGGCCCAGACATTGATGAAGGAAATCGGACAGGGCTATATTCCCAAACCATTGCAGCGCCCCCATCCGCCGATTGCGGTCACCGCCGTGGCCCCGTACTCAAAAGGCGTCACCGAAGCAGCTGCCCGGGGTTGGGAGATGATTTCGGCCAACTTCCTGATGCCCGAGTGGGTCAAGACCCATTGGCCCAATTACGCCGAGGGTTGTCGGCGCATCGGCAAACAAGCTGACCCCGCCAATTGGCGGGTGGCCAAGTCGATCTTTGTGGCCGACACCGATGAGCAAGCGCGCGACTATGTCATGGCACCCCAGAGTCCCTATCGTTTTTATTACCACTCGCTATTCACGAAACTCAAAAAGAATGGCCGTTTGGAGCTGTTCAAGACCTCTCGAGAGCAACCCGATGACGAAGTCACCGAGGAATCGGTCTTCAACCGACTGGTTTTTTGGGGTTCGCCCGAGCGCGTTGCCGATCAAATCCTGGCTTTCAAAGAACAGGTCGGCGAGTTTGGTACCTTGTTGTATGCGGGCAAAGACTGGCTTGATCCCGAGGCGGGTAAAAAATCCATGCGCCTGATGGCTGAGAAAGTCTTGCCCCGCGTGGGCGGCTGATCGTTGCCTATCAGCAGGGCAGGTCGCAGCTTGACACAGATGGCCTGCGCATGTGTTCTGTCGCCTCAGGGATAAGCCGCGGGACAAGGTCATTTTTTCACGGCATGATCCGCTGATCATGATGCAGATGCATTGCTTCTTTTCAGACCCCCATTCTTGCCGACGGCCGACTGCGCGCCCGGTGGAGCGGTGGGTGGTTGCACCGATGGCGGCCCATCGTGTCTGAATACCCTGTGATCATTGCCGGTGCGGGGGTGGCTGGTCTGGTCACGGCACTCTCGCTGGACCAGCGTGGCATCCCTTTTCACTTGTATGAACAGGTGGCTCAGTTGGCCGAAGTCGGGGCTGGCCTGCAACTTTCTCCTAACGGCACCCGGGTCCTGATCGATCTGGGATTGGAGGACGCGATGCGGCAGGTGATCTGTGAGGCCGAGCGCAAAGAGGTGCGTCACGGGCTGAGCGGTCAGACTTGGAAGCTGTTTGACTTGGGGCAGGACTGCCGCGATCGATTTGGCGCGCCTTACTGGTTTGTGCACCGGGGCGATTTTCAGCAAGTGTTGCTGGCGGCGCTGCACCAAAGAGATCCGCAAGCGCTCAACGTTGGTGTCGGTGTGCAGTCGGTGATCCCGCAAGACGACCATGTGGTGGTCCGACTCAGCAACGGCCAAAGCGTTTTGGGGTGTGCGGTGCTGGGTTGCGACGGCGTTCACTCCAAGTTGCGCAATGCCCTCGTGCCCAACGATCCGGTGCAGTTCACCGGCCTCATGGCTTGGCGGGGCCTGGTGCCCATGCAGGCTTTGCCTGATCATTTGCGCGTGACCGAGCAGCAGGCGGTAGGCACCAATTGGGTTGGGCCGGGCGCACACGTCATCACTTACCCTTTGCGCCGTGCGCGACTCATGAATGTGGTGGGCATCATTGAGCGCGACGACTGGCGACATGAATCCTGGAATCAGACCGGCAGCCACGATGAGTTGTTGGCTGACTTTGCCAACTGGCACCCCGATGTACATGCCCTGATGCGTGGCATCGAGCAGCCTTTTAAATGGGCCTTGGTGGGACGCCCTCCTTTGGCTCACCTGACACAGGGTCGCGTGGCCTTGATGGGCGATGCCGCTCACCCTACCTTGCCTTTTTTGGCGCAAGGAGCCAACATGGCCATTGAGGATGGTGCGGTGATGGCGCGCTGTTTGTCAGCAGCACCCGTGCCAGAGGCTTTGAGTGCCTTTGAGCGTGTGCGGTTGCAGCGCACCACGCTGATCGTCAACCGGTCGCTGGATAATGCAGGGCGCTTTCACAATCCGATCCTGGCTGACGTGGCGCAAGCGGAGAGTTACATCGATCGAGAGTGGCAGCCTGAAAAAGTTCGCACCCGCTACGATTGGTTGTTTGAATACGATCCCCTCTCGGTTGAGGGGGTCTCAGCCCCCTCCTAGAATAGCCCTCACCCCCATGCCTTCTTCCAGTGGTGAAGGGCAGGGGCCCAGTCAAGGTGAGACCGGGAGTAACAAGGACACATCATGGAAAACATCGACGTCATGGTTTTGCGAGGGTTGCGCGATTGGCGTTTGGCCGGTCGGCGGGCCCTGTTGGCGACAGTCGTGCGCACTTGGGGTTCGTCACCCCGCCCGGTTGGATCCATCATGGCCCTGTGCGAGGACGGAGCTGTGCTCGGTTCGGTTTCGGGCGGCTGTATCGAAGACGACCTCATCTATCGATTCACCCAGGCCTATGCGCACAGCCAAGGCGCCACCACCGAAGAGCCCGGCGTCATCCCCAGCGGCGCACCTCAGCGAGTCAAGTACGGCATCACTGCCGATGAGGCGCACCGGTTTGGTTTGCCTTGTGGCGGCACACTGGAACTGGTGCTCGAATTTGATCCCGAACCCCAGTCGCTGGCCCAATTGGTCAGTGCCCTTGAAAACGGCGAACTGATGCAGCGCGAACTCAGCCTGACCAGCGGACAGGTGGATTTGCGCCAGGCCGCCAGTCCGCAAGAGCTCCAAATCGATGAGCAGCGTTTGGTCAATACTTTCGGTCCCGAATACCGCATGTTGCTGATCGGCGCAGGTCAGTTGTCAGAGTACCTGGCCACGATGGCCCGCTTCAATGGATTTGCCGTGACCGTCTGCGACCCGCGTCCTGAATACAGCGGTGCCTGGTCGGTGCCTCATGTGACCCTGACGCGTGAGATGCCCGACGATGTCGTGCAGTCATTTCGCGCTGATCGGCGCAGTTGCGTGGTGGCGTTGACCCATGACCCCAAGCTTGACGATTTGGCCCTGATCGAGGCGCTCGATACCCCGGCGTTTTATGTCGGTGCCATCGGTTCGCGGCGCAACAACGATGCTCGCCGTGCCCGCATGAAAGAACATTTTGGACAAACCGATGCCAGCTTGGCGCGCTTG
>JACCDX011745149.1_pt1 | contig 16182 bp, 17 predicted proteins | sample 7449681 | NCBI WGS metagenome assembly JACCDX01 (sample SAMN15323450, study PRJNA562643) | freshwater metagenome | isolation source: river surface water | place: USA:Blue River Watershed | collected 2017-08-18 | reverse complement strand
TTTGTCTTTCTTTATCAGTATCTAATGGTCTTGGTATAATTTCCTCAAAGTTTTCAATCGTAAAGAAAGGTTTTCCGTTTACGTAGATTTTTAATCTACCCATTCTAAACTCTAAATCATTTAACCATTTTTGGTTAAGCTTTACTAATTCTATTTGTTCAGGATCAATACTACAATTTTCGTGAGTGTACGGAGGTTTTATTAATTTTGTGGTATCATTCACTAATGAATCCAAATATTTTATTTCTGTTATATCACCTAACCCTCCTCTCCATTGTAGATCACAAGTATCTAACCAAGTATAACGTCTCCAAACGACATCAACCATCAACCATTTTTCAACATCAAAAAATTCATTACATTTTGTTAAACAATAATCATATATTCCATTCGGAGAACAATATGTATTAATTGTATAACCTGTTGTATGAGTTACTCCTGTTGTTTGACAAGAACCTGTAGTTACACAATCACCTGTAAATCTTAAAACTTTCACACAAATTCTTGGGTTTTTAGGATCACCTGAAAATCTAACGGAAAATGCATTTGACATTGAATCCCATAAAGGATCTTTTTCACAAGTATCTTCTATTGAAGTGTATCCTGTTGTCGCACAAGTAATGCAGTCAATACATTCATCACAGGTATCACAATCAGGGCAAGGATGTTCACAAGGAGGTATTACCTCACAATAGACAGGTGATGGGGTTGGAGTTGGGGTTGGAGTTGGGGTTGGTTCACATGGTTTACATAATAATGGAACAATTGGCATTGGAGTTGGAGTAACTCCCGTTATAAGGGCACAAGGATGAGTTTTACATTCCCATCCACAAGTACCACAAGGTTCTTCACCACAATCACAACCACAATAACGTTTTTGTTCTTTACAAACGTCACACCCATAATTAAGGTGGTAATCATGAATTCCATCAACAGATCTTGGTGGATATACAAATATACATCTACTATTTGTTACTCCTGTATTACAACAAGCACAAGTTACTAAACAATCTGCTAAATCAGAAGTAACTCTTGTATATCCCGTGAAACATTTTGGGTGACCATCAGCGTGATGATAAAATTTATTTTCCGCTCTCGTACCTAAATAGAAAAAAGTATTTTTATTATCAGGATAAATTTCGTTAAGTGTTGTTTCTCCCGTTGAAATGATTTTGTCGTTCAAAATCCTTGGTTTCAATAACATTTCAACCGACCAACCCTTGTTGGTTCTTTCAGGTAAAACTTCATAATCATAACCAAATAATTTGTAAAACCCTTGATAAAATCCACCATATAACTTATGGAACTTCCCAACATTTGGTTCTGTCGCACTTTCTATTTCATATAATGTAGTTTTAGAAATACCTGAAAATCTATTATATTGTGAAGTATATCCCGTAACTTGGAACATCTTCATTCTTCTATCAAAATAAGTTCTTTGGAATTTTTCAGTTTGATTAAATAATCCATTAGTAAATGTAATTGTTTGACCAACTAATGATGTTACTAAACCATTATCCATTCCAACTAAACCTATGTCACAAGCACTTTGTGCACTAAAACAAGTAAGATCTAAATTATCGGGGTTATAATAGTTTTCAGAGACAACTAAATTTCTATAATCATATTGACCATATACTAATGTCAAATTTTGTGTAGTTTTTGAACTATTTAAATCATAATATACAGGTAATCTATTACCATATGTTTGTGCAATAAGATATGGTGAAAAAACAACCTCTTGATTGTAATCCACCTCATCAGATGATAATGACATATCCGATGAATCCAACGCAAAACTTATTTTTAGTTTTGGGTACACATATTGATTAATGTTCTGTTGTGCCATCTTTTTTTTAATAAATACCACAAACGAAGTATTTATTGTAAAAAATACTTATGATGAGTAAAATAACTGACGAACTTAAAAAATACAAAGATGTGGCAACTAGTGAGGCTAAAGAAACTAGATTGTTAGTAAAAATATTAATGTCAGCGGCAAAAGAATATAAAAAGGATAAAAAATTTAAATTAGATGATGATGAGGTTAAATTTATTAAAGACCAATCACAAGATATTTTAAAATTAATCCCTTTAATTGCTGTTCAAATTTTACCAGGAGGATCAATTGCAACTCCATTTATTGTTGAGTTAAGTAAAAAATTAGGTATTAAACTAAATAGTAAAATCCCTAAAAAACATGAAGATGTAAAAACAGATGGCGAAATCGATGAATTAGTTAATTCAGATGGTTCCATGATTGGTAAATCAATTCCAATGTTAGATCAAGGTATGCACCCAAGAAAAACAATGGACCAAACAATTATTGCAACAAGACAAACTAATAATCCTGTGGTTAGAGGATACAGAGTTTATTATGGTGAAAGTGAAGAAAACAAACCAGTAATAGATGAAGAAGATATAACAGGAGCGTTTGGTGGTGAAGAAACAAAAAACGCTAAAAATTATGACGAAGCATCTGAAATTATAGATGATCTTGGTATTGAGGATCCTATTGAACGAAATAAAAGGGTAAAACAATTTGGATTTGAGAAATATCTAGATAAACAACTTAAAATTGAAAAGAAAAAGGGAAAGTGTAAAAATTGTTTCGTCAAAAAAAGATTGACAGAATTAGAAAATGAAAAAATGGTTAAAATGATTGATGAAATATTATTAGGTAAAAGATCTAATTCAAATGATGTTGTTAAAAAAACAAAAGAAGAAGATAATGAAGACAAATCACCTATTAGTAAAATATTAATGAGAAATATTGAATCAATAAAAAAAATTGCGGAGAAAGAAGGTATTTCGTTAAATAAACTATTAAAACATTTTAGACAAAGTGAATAAGGAATTATACGGTAAAATTATACCATTACCTAAAGAACTTTTAGAATATCTGCAACAATGTTTTGATCAGGTACCTAATTCAGATGCTTCTGTTGAAGGTCATAAACGTAATGAATTTTTAAGAGATAGGAAACAAGCAACTTTCCAACAGTTAGAAAGAATTGAGAATTGGTTTAACTATTTTGATGGTAATAAAGAATCCGCACCATATATCTTAAATGGTGGTGATTATATGAGGAGTTGGGTAACACAAACTATTGATGGATTAAGGAGAGGAACAACCACACCTGAAATAACAAATGATGTTATGCCCGATGATGTTAATGACGATCTTATTGATGATATGGGATGGTTATCAAATATGAATAGAGATGTGAAATCACACAAAGATGTAAATGATGATATAAAAATCACAGAAGCCTTAAAAAGGATAAACGACATAATGAAAAAAATAATTTAATATGCCAGCTACAGAACCACTTAATTTTAGCCAACCAATGAATGAATTAGGTATGGTGGGTGAACAACAAAGAAGTAAGTTGATACCAAAAAACGATTATAAGGATACGAATAAATACTCAGCAACTAATGCCGATGCAATATCTGATGGTGATGAATTAGGAAAAGGTACCGGAGTATTCTTAGATACTGTTAATGGTGGGTCATCACTTGATATTCTTGAAAGAAAGAATGAAATAAAAATAAACGAATATCAACCTAATAAGCCTTACACAACTCCTTCGGCGTAATGAAACTTTACAATACTCTAAAAGATATTATCCTTGAGGTAGTTGCCGTTAATTCAGTTACAGACACAATTAAAAAGAAACAAAAAATTGTGGTGTACTATGACGGTGATGAACCAGGAGGTAAAGGTTTGCGTTTAATAGAACCTGTATGTTTTGGGTATAGTAAAGCCGACAACCCCGTTTTAAGGGCTTGGGATTTAGAAGGGGCGTCTCATACAGCATATAAAGGAGAACAACCTTTACCGGGATGGAGATTATTTAGGTTAGATAAAATATTAACTTATAAACCATCAGGTGAGAATTTTGATTCCCCAAGACCGGGTTATAACCCAAGAGGGGATAGAAGTATGAACAGAGTTATTATTAACGCTGTATTTGATGAGGGAACAGAACCAACAATAGAAAGTTCAATTAATGATATTGTAACCACTGTTGTTAATTCTATGATAAACGATATTATACAAAAAGAAGGTGAGGATTATTTAGTGAATGTTGACTTATCTAAAGCGGCTGAATCTTACAGGCAAATTTATCAAGAATTAGAAAGAAGATTAAATAGAAAATTAACACCTGAAGATAAAGATAATTTTAGAAGTCAAATACAAAATTTAATTCGTCAATCACAAGATTTAGTAATAAATAATTTAAAATAAAAAATGGGAGCAGAACAAGATTTAATACAAAAATTAATGATTTCTAAACAAATTATGGATAAACATAATGGAATGAGTAGAAATCAATCACAAGGTAATGTATTAACTTCACCTGTGGTTGAAGAATACTCACCTGTACAAGCAAACTATAATTTACCTCAGGATCTATTATCTGAAGTAAATACAACACCTACTAAAGTTAATACTGAATTACCCACAGCAGATAGAATACTTAATTCAAGATTACCGGATGAAATAAAAAAACTAATGATGGAACACCCAATACAACAACCAAACATGGGAGTTCAAACAGGTTCCGTTTTATCAAATGAACTAGTTGAAAAAGCATCAAGATTAATGAATACAAATGCTAAAGGAGATGTTGTACAACAACGTAAACCACAACAACAAATTAATGAATCAACATCCAATCCTAATTTAAAAAGTATTATTAGAGAAACGATGGAAGAAGTATTAAAAGAAAATGGTTTATTGGTTGAATCCGAATCAAAAAGTAATGATCTTTTTAAATTTAGAGTTGGTGATCATATATTTGAAGGTAAAATTATTCGAGTTAAAAAAATATCTAAATAATATAATTAATAATTTTATTTGTCCCCCATTCTCATTGAGTTTGGGGTTTTTTATTTTTGGGGTTGATATTAATTGATTAATTGATTATATTTCTAATAAATTTATATTTTATTATGACAAAAATTAATGTATTAGTTCTACCAAGTGACAAATCGGGAGTAGGAAAGTTTAGGTCAGTTGACCCTCACGTTATGTTACAAAATATGTACCCTGACGATTTTCATATAGACATTGACTATGAACCAAAAATTATGGACCAAAACTATTGGAAAAAATATCAAATTGTACACGTACATAGAAATATTGGTCAAACATATGAAGAAACACCAAAATTAATCGAATGGTTAAAATCAAATAATATTGTTGTTATTGTTGATATTGATGACTATTGGTTACCAACAAAAGAGCACCCAATTCATCAATTAATTATACAAAATAAAATTCATCAAAAAATTATGGATAATTTAAAAGTTGCTTCGTACGTAACGACAACTACTAAATTATTTGCGGATGAAATTAGTAAATACAATAAAAATGTTGAGGTCTTCGCTAATGCAATTAACCCAAAAGATCCTCAGTTTAATGAACCTACGTTACCTTCCGATAAAATTAGAGTTGGGTGGTTAGGGGGATCATCACACTTACATGACCTTAAATTAATGAGTGGGTTTGTTTCAAAACTTTCTCCATTACAAGATAAACTACAATATTATGTTTGTGGATTTGACACAAGAGGTACGGTAACAGAAATTAATAAAGAAACAGGCCAACAAACACAAAGAGCAATCAAACCTGAAGAAACTGTTTGGGCAAGATATGAAGAAATATTCACAGATAATTACAAAATTGTTACACCTAAATATAAAGAATTTTTAAGTAAATTTGAGGAAAAGGATTTTTTTGGATGGGAAAATGAAAATTATGTACGTGTTTGGACACGACCTGTTACAACATACGCTAAGAACTATTCTAAGTTTGATATTTCATTGGCCCCAATTCAAAATCATATTTTTAATAGAATGAAATCTCAATTAAAAGTTATTGAGGCAGGATTCTATAAAAAGGCATTGATTGCATCAAATGTTGGTCCATATACTATTGATTTAAAACACGCATTACACCAAGGTCAATTTACAGACGGAAATGCACTATTAGTTAATGAATCCAATAACCATAGTGATTGGTCAAAAAATATTAAGAAATTGGTTGAGAATCCAAACATGATTGTTGACTTAGGTGAACGTTTATATGAAACAGTTAAAGACAAATATGATCTTAATAACGTAACAAAAGAAAGAGCAGAATTTTACAAATCCTTAATAAAATAAAAAATGATTAACGTCCCAATTACAAAAATTTTATTCCTTGATATTGAAACAGTAGGAATATCAAAAGATTATGATACTTGTGTAAAAGAACAACCAAGATTGTCTGAACAATTTGACAAATATTTTGATTGGTTTTTAAAAAGATTTCCTGAAGATCAATTAATCGGTAAGAATGAAAATGAGAGAAAGAACTTAATATTCTCAACAAGAACCGCATTAGTCCCTGAATTCGCAAAAATTGTTTGTGTAAGTGTTGCTTTTGTAACCGATAAAAACGAAGTTAAAAAACAAACATTCTCAGGAGATAACGAAGAAGAAATGTTAAAAGATGTACAAACCTTATTAAATCGTTGTGGTAAATTAGATTTTCATTTGTGTGGTCATAACTTAAAGAATTTCGATATTCCTATGATTGCTAAACGAATGATCATTAATGGATTAAAGCCTTCTTCAATTTTACCATCATACGATACTAAACCTTGGGAAATAAAAGCAATCGATACTAAAGATGTTTGGCAATATGGCGCATATACGGCAATTGGTTCATTGGATTTAATGTGTTCTGCTTTAGATATCCCAACACCAAAAGGTGGTGATGTAACAGGAGATAAAGTCCATGATTGTTATTGGAACAAAGGTATGTTAAAAGAAATTGGTGAATATTGCGAAAGAGACGTAGAAGTTTTGATTGATGCCATCATAAAATTAAAACAATTAAAATAATGAGTGAAAATAAAGTTGAGGAATTCGAAGAGATGTTGAAACGAGTTAGTGATCTTGAATCCTCATTTGATGAAGATATTGAGATTGATTACTCATCAATAATTGAAGAGTTTGGATTAGACGTTGAGGAGTTGGAAAGAGCAATGGAATCAATGCAACCAACAATAAAATTAAAATTTAGTAAATCTAATTCTGACGCAACTTTACCATCATATGCATACCCAACAGATTCGGGTATGGATTTATTTTCAACGGAAACAATTACAATTGATCCTTTTGGTAGGGCATTAGTTCCGACCGGAATACATTTTGATATTCCTGAAAATTATGAAATTCAAGTTAGATCAAAAAGCGGATTGGCAATTAATCAAGGTTTAATGGTATTAAATTCACCCGGTACTGTTGATCAAGGATATACAGGAGAAATAAAAGTCATAATTTTTAATACGAATAATAAATCTGTTGAGATTAAAAAAGGTCAAAAAATTGCTCAAGCTGTTATGACTCCTGTTGTTTGTGGTAAGTGGATTGAGTTAATTGAAGTAGAAAATATAACCTCAAAAGATAGAGAGGATAAAGGTTTTGGGAGCACTGGATTATGATAACAATTGGATATAGTACGAAATCAACAAAACCAAACTTTATTAGTCACATAAAAGAAACTTGTGGTTTGGATAATGTTCAAATTATTGAAAAAATTAATAATGGTGAAAAATCTTTATCCGTAACTTATAATGAAATTTTATCTGAAAGCGAACATAATATTGTTGTTTTATGTCATGATGATATAATATTTGAGAAACCATATTGGGCAAAAAGAGTTGTTGAACATTTTACGAAAAGACCTGAATTTGGAATTCTTGGAGTTGCAGGTACAAGATACTACCCATCATCTGGTATGTGGTGGGAAATAAACTCCGAAATGGTCGGTCAAGTTTACCACAAACACAATGGTAAAAAATGGTTATCATCATACAATGAACCTTTTGGTAATAAGGTTATTGACACTGTCATAATTGATGGTGTTTTTATGATGATTAATAAGGAAAAAATATTCACAAATTTTAATGAAGAAGTGGAGGGGTTTCATTTTTATGATACCACATTTTCATTTGAAAATCATATTAATGGAGTTAAAGTTGGTGTTATATCAAATATACCAATTACTCATTTATCAATAGGTATGACAAATGAACAATGGAATAAAAATAGAGAGAAGTTTATTGAAAAATATAAAAATTACTTACCTAATATTTTAGATAATAATTTACCAATTATAACCCCAAATAAAAAGTTACCTTTGGTTTCTATAATAATGCCGGTTTATAATTATGGTAAAATGTTTCATAAATCAATTGAGTCGGTTTTTAATTCCACGTATAAAAATTTTGAACTTATCATTGTTAATGACGGATCAACTGATGAATATATTTTAAGAAAATTAAATTCATTGTCTAATCATCCTAACATAAAAATTATTCATCAAAAAAATGGGGGTCCGGCAAATGCAAGAAATAACGGAATAAAAAATTCTATAGGTGAATATATTTTACCTTTAGATTCCGATGATATGATTTCCGCCGAATACATACAATCATGTGTCAATATAATTCGTAGAAATAAAAATATTAGCCCTGTGTATTGTGATACAAATCATGTGGGTCAAATAAGTGGGGTTGAGAATAGACCTGAATGGTCAAAAGAAAGATTAATACAAGGTCCATTTATTGTTAATTGCTCAATGTTTACAAGAGAATCTTTTGAAATGTGTGGAGGATATGATGAGGAAATGAAAGGATGGGAAGATTATGATTTATGGGTTAGAATGATGAATAATGGTTTTGTTGGTAAAAGAATACCAAAACCATTGTTTACGTACTATCACCATGAGAAAGATGGAACCGTATCAACAGAAGCAAATAAAAATACAAATGAATTATATGAATATATAATGTCTAAAAATAATATATTTAAAAATGAAAATAACTGATTTTTTTGATAAAACATTTTGCATTAATTTAGAAAGAAGATCTGATAGATGGGAAGAATGTCTTATAGAGTTTAATAAATACGGATTAAAAAATATTAATCGATTTAATGCTGTTGACGGTAAAGAATTACCACAAGTCATATCAGGGTTTGTTACACCATCAAGATTGGCATTAGTTTTAACTAATATGAAAATATTAGAAGAAGCGTTAGAAAATAATTATAAATCAATATTAATTTTAGAAGACGATGTTGAATTTAACCATCAAGTTATTGATATGGAAGATTATTTTAAAATGTTACCCGATGATTGGGATATGTTATACTTTGGGGGGAACCATAATACTCACATGAATGTAAACCCCCCAATTATAGTTAATGAAAAAGTTTGTAAATTACATACAACATATAGTACTCATTGTGTGGCAATTAATGGTAAATCAATTAGTAAAGTGTATGATAGAATAAAAAAACGTGATAACGCTCTTGATGTTATTTATGTTGAGTTACAAAATACGTTAAACGTCTATTCATTTTATCCTATGATTGCAACTCAGAGAGTTAGTTTTAGTGATATTGAAAATAGAATAACTGATTATAAATGGTTAATAAAATGAGTCCAAAAATTTCAATTTGTATACCAACATGGGAACAGAATGGATATGGTCCACAATATCTTTCTAAATTATTAGAAACCATAAATAATCAAACATATAAAGATTTTGAAGTGGTTATATCTGATCATAGCATAGGTGATCTAATTTTAGATGTTGTTAATAAATTTTCAAATTTAATGACAATAAATTATGTGAAAAACAAAGAAAATTTAGGTAATAGTCCTTTTAATACAAATAACGCAATTAAACATTCAAACGGAGAAATTATAAAAATAATGTTTCAGGATGATTTTTTTTTCTCTGACAACGCTTTAGAAATAATATCTAATAAATTTAGTTCTCCTGAAGTTATGTGGGTAGTTAATGGATGCAATCATACCGATTCTAATAATAGTTCATTTTATAGAGAGATGATACCAAGATGGAATGATTTAATCTATAAAGGAGTAAATACTATAAGTTCTCCTTCCGTTTTATCATTTAGAAAAAATTCAAATATATTTTTTGATGATAAATTAGTTATGTTAATGGATTGTGAAATATATTATAATTTTTATAAAAAACATGGATTACCCGTTATTATTCCGGACACATTAATCACTAACAGATTACATCAAAATCAAATTAGTAGTAATTATAAACTAAACATAAATGATGAAATCAATTATGTTAAAAATAAATACAATATAGTATAATGAGTTTTGTAAGTGTTAAATTAATGGGAGGTTTAGGGAATTGTCTTTTTCAAATCTCAACTGCATATTCAATTTCTTTAAGGGATTCAAAAACTTTTTTATGTGAAAAATTAGTATCTCACGGATCCCATAAACCAATAGATCACTATTTAAATAATATTTTTAAAAAAATAAATTTTGGAGATATAAATTTTAAATATGTGAATTACAAAGAACCTTTTTTTCATTACAATGAAATCTTAAAATCGGAAAATAATTTAATGTTAAATGGATACTTTCAATCAGAAAAATATTTTATTAATTATAGAAATGAAATATTAAATTTATTTGAGATAAATAGTGATATTAAAGATAAGATAATAACTAAATATGGTGACATACTATCAAAAAAAACTTGTTCTATTCATGTTAGAAGAGGTGATTATGTTAGGCTTAATCAGTATCACACCGTTCAACCTATTGATTATTATCAAAAATCAATTAAACTTATTGGTGAAGAATATAATTATTTGATTTTTTCAGATGACCTTGAGTGGTGTAAAAACAATTTTGATTTTATTCAAAATAAATATTTCATAGAAAATGATACTGACTATGAAAATTTATATTTAATGTCGATGTGTGACCATAACATAATTGCAAATTCTTCATTTAGTTGGTGGGGAGCATGGATGAATAAAAATAAAACAAAAAAAGTTATTTCACCAAAAAATTGGTTCGGAATAAAAAATAAACATTTAGAAACTAAAGACATATATCCTGAAAATTGGATTGTGATATAAATTAATAAAGAGTATGAAAGTATATGTAAATGTTCCCGCGGACTATGTTTGTGGAGGGTGTGAGGCACTTTTTCAATTAGTCGACGCAATAAATAGTTCAGGTGGGTTTGCCTCAATAATATGGGATAGAAATGTCCGAAATCCAATACCATCAAAATATTCTCACTATAAAATAAAGTATGGTGGTCAAATAGAAGATGATCCCAACAATTGGATAATTTATCCTGAAGTTTGGACAGATCAAATCCATAAATTCCAAAATATGAAAAAAGGAATTTGGTGGTTAAGTGTGACTAATAATCATAACAAATTTACTGAATGGGATAATGAAAATATAACACATTTTTATCAATCAGAATATGCTTTAGAACACATAAAAAATAATGGAGGTGTAAATTATTATCCTTTGTTTGATTATATAAGTAATAAATATTTAACTAAAGAAATTGATTTAAGTAAAAAACAAAATATCGTTTGTTATAATCCGGCAAAAGGAAAAGCGATTACAACTAACATAATGAGAATGAATCCTAATATACAATTTACACCTTTGATTAATATGAGTGAAGATCAAATCATAGATACGTTATCAATAAGTAAAGTATATATTGATTTTGGACATCACCCAGGTAAAGATAGAATTCCAAGAGAATCTGCAATTTTAGGTAATTGTGTAATAACAAATGAAGAAGGTGCAGCCAAAAATAATTTTGATATACCTATAAATAAAAAATATAAATCTGAAAACGTAAATGATGTTGGTAATTTAATTGTCGATTGTTTTAATAATTTTGAAAAAAATATGACGGATTTCTCAGAATACATAGAGATAATTAAAAATCAAAAAGAAGAATTTATAAACCAAGTAAAACAAATTTTTATATAAAATGAAAAACTTATTAGAATCAATCAAAACACTTAATATGGATAAAATTAGTGAATCGGAATTGGAAAACTTTTTACCCACATTAGGTATGAATAATGAAAATTTAAATGAAATGCCACCCCATTTATCCGAATACTATGGTAAAGGTTTGAAATTTTGGCAATACCCAAATCAGTTTAATAAATACCTAAAATATTTGCACGGTAAAAAAATTAACTCTTATTTAGAAATTGGTTGTAGATGGGGAGGAACATTTATTCTTACATCTGAATTCTTAAAAATATCTTCTCCAAACGTAAATTTATTTTGTTGTGATATAATTGATATGTCTGAAACACTTAAAGAATATTCTTCATTACAAGAATTCAAATTTTTAAAAATGAGTAGTTTTACATTAAATAGAGATGTTATTGATCAAGATATTGATTTAATATTAATTGATGGTGATCACTCATACGAAGGGGTTAAAAAAGATTTTGAAGTATCTTTACAATTCAATCCAAAATATGTTGTATTTCATGACATTGTAAGTTCTGTTTGTCCGGGTGTTGTTAATTTTTGGAATGAAATAAAAAACAATTATACTCATTTTGAATTTACTGAACAATACGAATCAGTAAATGGGGATTTTTTAGGTTTGGGAGTAATTGAATTATAAATAAATATTATTGTTCATGTATGATTATTTAATAGTTGGTTCTGGTTTTTTTGGTTCAATATGTGCTTATGAACTTAATAAAAAAGGTTTTAAAGTTTGTGTTATTGAATCGAGAAACCATATTGGTGGTAATTGTTATACAGAAAATCGAGATGATATAAATGTCCAACTTTATGGGGCTCACATTTTTCACACATCAAATAAAGATGTGTGGGATTGGATTAATCAGTTTGCAGATTTCAATAATTACAGACATCATGTATTAGCAACATATGATAATGAAATTTATTCATTACCGTTTAGTATGTGGACTTTTAATAAACTATGGGGGGTAAATTACCCTGACGATGCCAAAAAAATTATCCAAGAACAATCAATAGGAATAGATAATCCCTCAAATCTTGAGGAACAAGCAATTAAATTAGTGGGTAAGGATGTTTATGAAAAACTTATAAAAGGTTACACAAAAAAACAATGGATGAAAGATCCTAAAGAATTACCCAAAGAAATAATAAAAAGATTACCTGTTAGATTTATATGGGATAATAATTATTTTTTCGATAAGTATCAGGGAATGCCAATAGGTGGTTATACACAAATATTTGAAAAATTATTAGACGGCATTGATGTTAGATTAAACACAAATTATTTTGATGGTGATTTACCAAAACATGATAAGTTAATTTTTACTGGTCCCATTGATAAATTTTTTAATTATAAATACGGAAAATTAGAATATAAAACAGTTAGGTTTGAACATAAGTTTTTAAACCAACCAAACTATCAAGGAGTTCCTGTTATGAATTTCACTAATTATGAAATTCCATATACAAGAATAATAGAACACAAACATTTTGAAGGAATAAATACTGACCATACTTGGATTACCCATGAATACCCTCAAGAATACGTTACAGACGTAACCGAACCATATTATCCCGTAAATGATAAAACAAATAATGAGATCTATTTTAAGTACAAAGAAGAATCTGAAAAAATAAAAAACTATGTTTTATTTGGTGGTCGTTTAGCGGAATATAAATATTATGATATGCATCAAGTAATTGAGCAAGCATTAATAGTTGTTTCAAAAATTAATAAATAAAATGAACAAAATAATCCCAACTTTAATTGGTGGTATTGATAATAGATTATCTGAAACCACAAAAAATGTTATCGTATATGTTGATCAATATGGTATAAATTTAAATAATTATAAACACAATGAATATGATTACAAAATTTATTGGCAAATAGAAGGAAATGGAGTTATTAGACGAAGAGAAAATAATATTAGTTTCCCAATAATTAACAAACACAATTTTGATTTAATATTAGCAAGTGATCCTGAAATTTTAAAAAATTGTGAAAACGCAATTTTATTTCCTTTTGGTGATTGTTGGATTCCAAAAGATGAACAAAAAATCCACGAAAAAACTAAACTCCTATCAATAATCGCTTCCGCGAAAAGAGATTTACCTGGTCATCAACTTAGGCATTTTGTTATGTCAATTATTGGTGATAAAATGGACATTTATGGTAGGTGTTGTAATTATGTTGAAAATAAAGCAGATGCGTTAAGAGATTATAAATTTAATGTTTGTATTGAAAATTTGCAACATACTAATTGGTTTACTGAAAAATTAATTGATTGTTTAAGAACAGGTACCGTTCCAATATATTGGGGGTGTCCAAATATTTCTGATTATTTTAACATAAAAGGATTTATAATTGTTAATTCATTAGAGGATATTATAAATATTGTAAATAATTTAACTGATGATGATTATACATCACGATTAAAATACGTAGAAGAAAATTTTGTCAAAGCCGCTAACTATTCAAATAATTTATTTGAAAGAGTTGATAATGAAATAAAAAAAATAGTAGAATGAATAAGATAGTTGTAACAGGAGGATCAGGATTAGTTGGTAAAAGTTTAAAAAAATTTATACCTAACGCTATTTATTTATCCTCAAAAGATTTTGATTTAACAACTGAAGTTGGTGTTAGAAATATGTACTTAAAACATAAACCTGATATTGTAATTCATTTGGCTGCAAAAGTTGGTGGTATCATAGATAACATTAATAAACCTGCAGAATATTATACCGAGAATGTAATGATGAATACATTATTAGTTGATTATGCATATAAAATGAATGTCAAAAGATTTATTGGAATTTTAAGCACTTGTATTTTTCCTGATGTTATGGAAACATATCCTATGAAAGAAGAAGATTTACATTCAGGTCCCCCAACTATGACTAATTTTTCATATGGTTACGCAAAACGAAGTTTAGCGGTTCAGATAGATGCGTATAACAAACAATACAATACTAAATATCAATATCTCACTCCATGTAACTTGTATGGTATTGGAGATAAAGATCATGAATCTAATAGTCATTTTATAACGGCATTAGTTAAAAAAATATTTGACGCTAAACAAAATAATGAAAAATCAATAACTCTTTTTGGTGATGGTTCACCATTAAGACAGTTTATGTTTGCCGATGACTTTGCAAAAATTATCCATGATGTTATTGTTAATGAAATTTATGAAAGTTTTAATGTTGCCGGAAATGAAAATTTGACAATCAAAGAAATGGCAAACATAGCGTTAAACGCTTGTAATTCAGAATTTTTAGAAATTAATTGGGATTTAACAAAACCAAACGGGCAACATAGAAAGGACGTATCAATAGAAAAATTAAAATCTTTACTACCTAATTTCAATCCCTTATCATTATCGGAAGGAATAAAATTAGTATATAAAAATTATGATAAAATTAGTTAATGATACGATAAATAAAGAAGATATAAAATCACTATGTGAGTGGTTGTTACAAGACGAAATACCTCGTTTAACCAAAGGAGATTTAACATTAAAGTTAGAATCAAAATGGGCGGAAAAAATTGGAACAAAATATTCCGTTTATGTAAATTCAGGGTCTTCAGCAATACTTTTGGCTTTAGCGGCATTACAACATACCAATCGTTTAAAAAATAATAAAGTTATTGTGCCAGGTTTAAGTTGGGCAACCGATGTTAGTTCTCCAATGTTATTAGGTATGGAACCAATATTATGTGATTGTAATTTAGATGATTTATCTTGCGATTTAAATCATTTAGAAAATTTGTTTATTGAACATTCTCCATCATCATTTATTTTGGTATCACCATTAGGTTTAGTACCTAATATGGAAAGAGTATTAGAACTCTGTAAAAAGTATGATGTCATATTATTGGAAGATGTTTGTGAAAGTATGGGGTCTAAATATGATGGTAAATATTTAGGATCTTTTGGATTTGCATCATTCTTCTCGATGTATTTTGGTCATCACTTGAGTACAATTGAAGGTGGGTTTATTAATACAGATGATACAGATTTTTATCACGCACTATTAATGATGAGAAGTCATGGTTGGGATAGAGATTTACCAAAAAGAATTCAAAATAAATTACGTAACGAAAATCAAATTAGTGAGTTCGATTCATTATACACATTTTATTTACCGGGTTTTAATTTAAGATCAACAGATCTACAAGCATTTATTGGATTGAGGGCGGTAGATAAATTAGATGATTATACAGAAAAAAGAAATAAAAATTTTCAATTATATAAATTATCAATTAATGATAATCAGTTATC
>JACCDX011193710.1_pt1 | contig 16191 bp, 2 predicted proteins | sample 7449681 | NCBI WGS metagenome assembly JACCDX01 (sample SAMN15323450, study PRJNA562643) | freshwater metagenome | isolation source: river surface water | place: USA:Blue River Watershed | collected 2017-08-18 | reverse complement strand
GAATACAAACCTAGTGATGTCATTGTATTCGTCATATCCTTTGAATAGTCGTTTTTCCCTCGAAATAAGATATTGTTCGGTGGGGGGTAAAATCATAATTAGGTCTTTTGTCCTTTCGCCCCAAGGGTCAGCACCACCATCACGGAAGAATTGAATTAAAGAACGGTAACCCTTTAAGGATTTAACCATATACTTTAATCCTTCTTCCATTCGGTCATTATCACCCGTCTCGAGTTTATCAATCATAATTCCATACTTGGACATGGCTTCTTTCTGTAAAGCTTTTGATGATTGATAAAAATTTAAACCTCGTAGGTCACCGACCCACGCAAATGCGACGAATGTATCTTTTTTGATTTCTTTACCTTTACCAGGTACTTCTTTGATTTTGTATATAGAATCTGAAACATAATCAAATTCTATGGCAACGATGTGCTCTTCAGGGTCGTTTCCTTCTAGAAACGCTTTGATTTCTTCTTGACTTGTCATAATTGATTGGTTTATTGGCTGCCGCGAAATTACGACATTTACCTTTGTATCAATTATAAATATCGAAAGTTAAGGAGTCAAATTAAAAAAGATTTTGGTCAACTTCACTATATATCACCCCTAAAGATGGCCAAGAACTATTTGCCCCTTGATATGGTATTGGAAGAGTATCAACAATAGAGTAATTTGACGAATTTCCAGCCTGTATTGCCAATAATGTTTCATCCGCATAAAGTATGTAATAATAACCATTATAATATGATAAACTTTGCGGTGATGATGAATAATATGAAGTAATATTAATATAATCATCTATAACTCCATCCGAGTAATTAAATTGTGTCAAATAGTAGGTTATTGGTGACCCTGGACAAGATTGTAAAGCTATCATTTTTCTTGGTGTAGTGTTTGTTACCACTAACCCTACTACATTATTTTGAGCTCCACATGGGGGTCTTGAGGGGCTGAAATTATTTGTATAATACAAATCTGTTAATGAGTTTATGGTTGTTCCTGTTGACACGTTCGCCGGATTAACTGTTGCAAATTTATTTTGGAATGTTGCATTATTACCTACAAAAATTAATGTGGTAACGCCACCTGACTCAAATGATGCTACCCCCCGTCTATGTCCGCCTGTATCCAAAACAAAGTTCTTAGAGTAAGTTAATGTGAATGGATTATCCGTTATGTTATACTCAACTACATAAGTTCGATTTATCGCTGTTTGCTGATAGTAACTATAAATATATAATTTTGTTAAGGTACGTGTAATATTATGCATAACCCATCCATCATTTGGAATTTCACTAGGGGAGAATGATAACTCAGTCAATGTTGTAGTTGATGGGTCATATTTGTACAACCTCAAATCATAATTAGTATATTGTTGAGCACCGGGTCTAAACCATCCTGTTTTGTACATTATTAGGTCACTACCTAAAAATGTTGAGCCTGAAGTTGGGGTCGGAGTTGGAGTTACCATAGTGGGAGATAAAGTTGGAGAAACTGTTGGGGAAATCGTATTAGTAGGGGTTACTGTTGCCGTCCTTGTTGGTACCGGTGAAGAACAATTTAAAGGTTCTAATGTGTATATACTGAAACAATTTAAATAATCAGGGGGACTAACAAATGACAGACCTAAAATTCCGGTGGTAAATAATGATAATGGTAACCAATCTCCTACTCCACCTCCAGGAGCCAACTCATTAAGGAATGAGGAGGCATCACCACCAGGACCATCCCAAACCCACATTCTATTAAATACATAATTGTTATTAATAATCTGAATTGATGACCCCGTAATTGTAACCAACGCATCAACCCCTAATATTATTTGAGGTACAGTACCATCTGTAGGTGTATTAGTCGGTGTTGGGGTTGGGGTAACCTCCGTTGGTGTATTGGTTGGGGTTTCAGTATTAGTTGGTGTTGGGGTTGGGGTAACTTGAGTTGGGGTATTAGTTGGGGTTTCAGTATTTGTTGGGGTGTTAGTTGGGGTTTCAGTATTTGTTGGGGTATTAGTTGGGGTTTCAGTATTTGTTGGGGTGTTAGTTTTTGTAGGAGTTGCGGTTTGGGTTTGGGTTTTTGTAACCGTTGGAGTAATAGTACTAGTTGGTGTTATGGTACTTGTTGGAGTATTAGTTTGGGTATTAGTTTGGGTAACAGTATTTGTAGGGGTACTAGTTCGAGTTTGAGTAGGTGTTTGGGTATTGGTTGGCGTATTTGTAGGGGTTTTTGTTTGAGTAGGTGTGTTAGTTCTGGTTGGAACTATGGTTAGGCTATTTGTTACTGTTGCGGTATTAGTTGGAGTTGATGTGGGACTCACAGTTTGAGTTCGAGTTGGTAACATTGTCTTAGTACTCGTTACCGTCACTGTATTTGTGTTAGTCACCGTTGGGGTGTTAGTTGGTGTCTTTGTCACCGTTGGCGTATTAGTTGGGAATATTGATGTTTCGGACACATTGTAGTTAAATGTTCCTCCACTACCTCCTATTGTTATACCTGAAAAAGAATTAATTCTAGATAAATTATCAAAATTTTCGGATAATATAACTTGTGTGTTACCAGAAGTGGCACCTGAATTAATTGTCACTCCTGTCACAACTTGTATCGGAGTACCAACAATTACACCTATGGTATTGGTAAATGACAAGGTTATTGACTCAGATAAAGTTCTATTAGCATTTAATGTATAATTAATTATTACTGAACCAGGACTAAATATCGCCCCTAAAGACAACGTAATAGTGTTATCTGTAGGGGTTGGAGTTTTTGTAGGAGTCATTGTTGGGGTTCTACTTATTGGATTCGTTTTGGTCGCCGTTTGTGTGGCAGTCGGGGTTGGGGTTGAGGGGACGCAGACTCCATTTGGACACGAACCTCGTAATCTGGCGGTTATATTTGTTAGTAAAATTTCTCCTCTTATCGCACAAATACTAGTATCCGTATTTGCCGATTGTATAATTAACTGTTGATATATTCCGGTGGTACAATCAAGCCATATTATATTTCCTTCACTATATCCAGGATTTACCACCGGATTGTAACAAAAACATTCCGCATAAAAATCAGATGTCAGAGTAACTGTTGGAGTCACGGTAGGAGTTTTGGTAACTGTTGGAGTTTGAGTTATTGTCGGGGTAACAGTTTTAGTAGGTGTTGTAGTCTGAGTCTTAGTTACGGTAGGTGTTCTTGTTGGTTCTGAAGTTCTTGTTACCGTTCTAGTCGGGGTATTTGTTGGTGTTACAGTATAGTTAGGAGTTGATGTTTTTGTTGGTGTTGGGGTTTTAGTCGGAGCTTGTGTTGGGGCCGGAATTGGGCAACTCATATTAAATTCCCAAGCAGTACCATTTAATGGAGCAACAATTGTAATTATAGCTGTGGTCGGGGTTGTAGATGATTTAGAGAATCTTGCGGTTCCTTGTCCTGGTCCTGAAACGTTAGGGTATCCTAACGCATTTAATTGGGGATTATAACCCGGAGACCCTACAAAACCAGTGTCAATCACATCAACACCATTCCAAGTAACGATAAATTTATCAGGAACACTAAATGCTTGATAGTCTAAAGTTACAGGGCCAATATCAGTACCCAAACTTACTTCATAAGTGAATGTTCCACTACTACCACTCCTCAAATTAACATCACTATTACAGGAGGCAATTGGAATTGGGGTACCTGTAGGTTGTACTGTACTTGTAGGGGTAACTGTCGCACCAGGGGTTCTTGTAGTTGTTTTTGTTGGTGTGTTGGTAGGAGTTTGAGTGTTAGTAGGTGTTATAGTTTTAGTAGGCGTCTTTGTTGGGTCAGGAGTCGTAGTTGTTGTTTTGGTAATTGTTATTGTCTGAGTCGGGGTTAGTGACGATGCAGGTGTTCTTGTTTGAGTTTTTGTTGGGTCGGGAGTGTTTGTTTGTGTTTTAGTTTGAGTAACTGTTGGGGTTATGGTGAATTCGGGAGTTTCAGTTGGTGTTGTTGATGGTGTTTTAGTTGGTCTATTTGTTTTAGTAATACTTGGGGTAGGTGAATTAGATGTTGTTGGTTTTGGTGTACATGGAGCTTTGGTATTTGTTGGGGTTGCGGTTCTTGTTGGTTGTATTGATTTAGTTGGGGTTGGGTCAATAGTAGATGTTGGGGTTGGAAGTATGTTACAGGCATCTAAACTACCGGTAGGGGAACTTGTTATCGATGGTGTTGGTGTTTGTGATTTTGTTAAAGATATTGTTGGGGTGTTTGTTGGGGTGGGATATGGAGCGGTCAAATAATATGGACAAGACGGTTCCTCAACGGTTAAAATAGTATAAGTACCGTATATGTCTAAAGGAGGTAACGGTTCGTATGTGTAAGGTAAAGTTACCGAACCTAAATTAATAACTTGGTCAGTATTTATCGGTTGGAATAAAATTTGAGCAACTTCACCATCGTAGTGTACACTTTCTATGATTATTATTTGTTGCGACATAATTCTATTATAATTATTTGTGTTTTTAAGTAACTATAAAATTAACGGTTGATGCACTTGGAACTTGTGAAGTACCGTTTATTGCGGTACCTAACCAAAATTCATATGAATTTCCAACAAGACTATAAGGTGAAGTTACATTTATCTCCTCAGTTCTTGAGCGTGAAGTCGGAGATGAGCCGGCTTTAAACACATACAAACCTGATGAATAAACAAAGAATGAATTTCTGGTAAGGAAAGTGTTATTTGAAGGAGTCACGATTAATTCCTCAGTTCCTGTATCATAATCATACTGTATAATCCTATATAGTTGTGTTGCTCCGCTAATCCTAACCATAGCTATTAGTTTATTATTTGTCGATAATAACATATCTCCAAAACATACCCCATTGGTTATGAATGGGAATTTAAGTGTTGATGTCGCCGTGGTTGTTGTTATATCTAACTCATAAACACCACCTTGTAAATTATTAGTATTTCCTGAATTTACTATTAATATATTGTTACCTCCACTTTCTCTAACTGCAAGACCCTCACCTAATATGAAAGGTGCGGTAATTTGTCTATTATATGATATTGTGAATGGAGATAATGTGATATCATATTCTAATATAGTAGTTGCACCCCCACCCCTCCAAAGTTTGGTTGAGGTATGAGTAATATCTGAATAATTCCTTTGGGTTCCTCCTGTTGGGAAATTATCAACTAATAATTCAGTTGTTAAATTACTTTGATTCCATCTCCAAAGACGATTAATACTGGCGGAGCTGCCTGAGGTAATAAATAATACATCTTCACCTAATAATGAGATAATCGGACTTGGTGTTATGGTTGGTGTTATAGATATTGTTGGAGTGTTGGTTGGTGTTATTGATATTGTTGGTGTGGGTGTGCTTGTAGATGTTTCAGTAGGGCTCAACGTTGGAGTTATTGATGTGGTTGGGGTCGGAGTTAGTGTCTCAGTAAATGATGGTGTTGGAGTATTTGTTGGAGTTTCCGTTATACTGGAGGTTGGTGTATTTGTAGGGGTTTGAGTAATTGTCTCAGTAATCGAAGGAGTCGGAGTTGTTGTTGAAGTTTCCGTAGACGTAATAGTCGGAGTTATTGTTACAGTTTTAGTTATTGTGGGTGTTATTGTTTGGATTACAGTTGTCGTGTTCGTTGGAGTAACTGTTGGAGTTTCAGTATTAGTTGGGGTGTTAGTTAAGGTATTAGTTGGCGTTGGGTCTAATGTTGCCTGCGGGGTACTTGTTGGAGTACTTGTTGGGGTTATAGTAGGTGTTGGGGTAGCAAACACATCTACCGTATCAAATGTTATGTTATAAGATACTCCTGATAAATTTGTTGTCACCTCCCAGTACTCACCTATTCTAGTTAGATTATCAAAGTTTTCGTTTAATATAACTTGTGTGGTTCCGGTTAATAACCCTTGATTTATTGTAACACCTGTTGTTATGGGTATTGGCTCTCCATTATCAATGTATAATAAATTAACGAATGATACTGTTAAATTTTGATTTAAAATTCTACTACAGGTTAAGTAATAATCTACAATAACAGAACCAGGATTTATGAAACCCACTAAATCTATAATTAATGAAGAATCTGTGGAGGTTGGGGTAGGGGTATTGGTTGGCGTTACTGTTGGTGTGGGATTACTTGTTTGTGATACTATAGGTATTGGTTTTGGGTTATAACAACACTCAAAATCGGAAATATAACAACTATTGTAGTTTATATCGTCAGAAATAAAAGATTCTGAGATATTTATGAAAATTTTTTCACCTAAACTAAGTACATACGTTCCATCAGAATTTGTAATAATAAATTCTCCCTCGAATCTACCTTCCTTTGTTGTGTCTGTATTTTGAAATTGATAATATAAAAAATAATTTGGTGTCTCACCCCCAACTCCGGCCGGTTTATTCATAATCTTCGGAATACCGGTATCAATATTTGTCATTGAGAAAAACAAAGATGACAACTCTAATGTGTTTAAAAAGTTGTTATAATTGTTTCTCCCGTTGTCTACGATATGTAATTTTAATAGTGGAAGTGTCGCACCTTTTTTAATGAAAAATTCCATCCAAAGATTTTATTTTATAAATACCTTAGATGTATGATTTGTAAAGATAATTATCGCTAAGTACACAATACATATGAATAATATTTGGTACCGTCTGATACAAACAATTGGTTATCACCTAAATTAGAATAATGTATTTTTATGTTACTAAAGGATGTAGATTGTATACCTGGTGCTGGTTTTGTTGTATATAAAATTGTATTACTACTACAATCATATTTAGTGATAGATAAATCAGTCTTATATGATGCTATATATATTACGTTATTAGCTTCATCTAACGTCATACTAATTGCCTCCCCGTGGGTTACCGCATTGAATTCCGCATAATCAACTAAACTACCCCCTGAATAACTTGTAATTCTATTTTGAGTTGTCAATACATAAATATACGTATCATTTGGGTTATATAAAATTTGTTTGTACCCGGCAATACCCGAGTTAACTGAATCCACATAACTATAATTGTTAGTATCATACCTATCCATAGTAGTACCACTATTAACAATATACAAATAATCCTCAACACGAGATTCTGCCGAATCGTAGTAAGATGTACCAGCTAATGTAACTGTCTTAGTTACCGTCATAGATGTTGGGTCAACAATTTTTAATTCATTACCTTCTAAACTTAATACAGAAACAAAACCAAATCTATCAAATACTATTGGTCCTCCGTCCACATTAGTTATTATTGTAACACTATCTGCCCCCCAATCATAACCTAAAAGAGAAGTTTTGGAAGCTTTTTGTATTGAAAACACATAAGATTGATTTGAAGCGATATAAGCAGTGTCTGTTGTAATTGTAAAATTAATAATATCCTGTATAAAATTTAATCCGCTATCAAAAACACTAGTTCTAATGGTGTTGACTTGATAAAGATAACTTCCGTCAGTGGTTACTGTGTAAGCGCTTACACCGGTATACGCCGTTAAATAATCTGTAACTTTAGGGCAACTTATTTGTGATGGTGTAACCGTCATTGATGGGGTTAAGGATGGTTGCGACGATGAGGTAAACGATGGTGTTATTGACACTGTCGGAGTTATTGACTTGGTTAATGTTATTGAGGGGGTGATTGACGGTGTTAATGTGTTAGTCGGAGTTATTGTAGGTGTTACAGGTGTTGATGTGTTAGTAGGTGTTACAGATGGTGTTGGACTACAAGCCGGGTAATAAAGTTTGCACGTATAATCACAGAAATCAAACACATAACCATTAGGACATGTATATCCTGTGGAAAAATATACTGAACTTGAATTTTGTAATGTGGTTGCCGATGTTATACCACTTGTTGAGAATATAATATTAAGGTCGGATAGTGTTGTCGCCCCTGTCAGCTGGTTAATTGTATTATCGTATAATTCACATCCAATTGTGGCGCTTGCTCCGTAGTTAATAGCATAGACATTAATTGTATGGTTTCCTGTTGTTAGGTATATTGGGTAAACGTGCCAATTTATAAAAGGTATTGAGGTATTACTCCATGAACCAAGTGTTATATCAACAATACTGACACCATCAACAACTAATTTGAAATCATTGTCGGCACCTAAACCAATCCAGTAAGTTTTTTCAGTTGTAATATTAACACATCCGCCAAGTCCAAGTATATAATCATCAGGAACTGTTCCACCTGTAATCCATCTACCACTTCTATTTAATGGACCATTTGTTGAGGTCGTTGAACGCCAAACAGTTGCCGCGGTCGCTGTATATAGATATTGATTATCAGGACTTGTACCGTCTAAATTAAACGGACTTTGGAATAATGTACCCGATTGTGAGTAGGCTAGTTGTCTTGAAAAACTTAAACCAAATATAGTGGTTGGTGTACCGGCGGTTGTTGTAAATATAGAGCCACAAGCGATTGATTGAGTTGGTGTGTAAGTTAGGGTTGGGGTGGGTTGTATTGCCGATGTTGCGGTTGGTGTCGGAGTAGGACAATATCCACCCAAACAAGAACCCTCTAAAGTTATGGTCGCCGAGCCAAAGGTTACACCTATTGCGTCAAAAATAGAACAAACTTTGATAGTCTCCCCTAAACTATTTAAATATAAAAACACCTCTTCACCCGAACAACTCACATATACTACTTCAGATAAATCATTAATTTCATTTGTTATACTATAACAGAAACAATTAAATGTTGGTGTTATAGTTATAGTCGGTGTTTGTGTTGGTGTTTTTGTTAAAGTAGGTGTAGGTGTTAATGTTTTGAAAATACTATTAGTTGAAACTTCGCTAGTTCCGCTATATTGCGGGGGGTCATAAACAAAATTTGTGTAAGTACTAGTGTTATCAAATATTGTTGGGCTAAATTCATAAAAAATTTCAGTCTCACCATAGAATTGATTTTGTAATATAGTAACCGCAACATCCGATGGGAAAGGTCCAAAAATCGTATTTAAATTATTTCTAAACGATAGTGTAAAGTTGGTATTTAATATTTTATCGGAGAATAAAGTATACGTTAAAACAGAGTATTCAGGGTTGTTAGGGTCAGGATTAATTACCAATGTTAGTGTCAAATTTAAACCTTGTGTATTTGGTATAAACTCCGCAATGTTGTTAGATAATAAAGACGAGCCGGCAAACGAAATAAAATCTTCAGTACACGGAGGTATGTTAATACAAACCGCAGATTCTCCATTTGTAATCCCACACTGAATCGAAGGACAAACAAAAATATGGTCAGCGGTTATTAAGTTGTATCTTACTCGTTGGTTCGCCGCCCCTTGACTTGAATATATACCTCCATTGAATTGCCATAAGGCTTGAGGGTTACAACAAACTTGGTCAAAAAATTCAACAACACCGGTATCATATATGTACTGCTCAATAGTAACTCCTAAAGTACCGCTACTTGTCCAAATAAATTTACCACCACTTGTATACATTAAATCACCTTGTGAATCTGATTGACTATATGGTAATTGGAACTTATACGTATCTATTGGATTTGACAATGATTCTGATATATTTACCTCGACTACCCATCTTGTTGTACCGGACGTTTTAGTGGTAATCAAAGTATTATCGTCTTTATAAGTTAATCCGTATCCATAATTAGAACCTGTTAACGTTATTGTTCTATATAATGAGTTGTTATAATTTGCGTTTGTTATATTATACTCATTGATTGTTGTACCACTTGATTGTTTAACCCAAATTTTACCTGTATTTGTTGTGGTGTTAAAACTGTGAGCCAAACCACTACCATTTAATCCTGATATATTTAAGTAAGTTACGGTATTTGATACAAAATCATATTTGAATATTCCATTTGCAACACCTGTGTAAGAACCTGATAAAAGAATTGATGACTGTCCTGCCTGAGTTAAAGTTGGTGTAGGTGTAGGTGTTTTAGTGTTAGTTAGGGTTGGTGCAGGTGTTTTAGTTTTAGTTACGGTCGGTGTATTTGTTTTAGTTACGGTCGGAGTTCTTGTGACTGTTGGAGTTATTGTTGGAGTTTGAGTTCTTGTTGGGGTTGGAGTTTTAGTAACTAATGGAGAACATGTAGAACCTGTGGTACACGATTCTCTAATTGATATGGTCAAGTAGGTACTTGCGGTATATTGATATGTTTGGATACATTGGACCAATTGTCCGTATGGTGGTATTGTTGTTGAAACTAATGTTCCTTCACAAGACCTATATCTCAATTTACCTGTTGAATTTGTGTTATTTACAAATCCATAACAGTAGCATGAGCCTGTTAAACTTGGCCCAAAATTTTGGCTTTCTTGTACATCCGTTGCCGAACTATATTTAACAGGTGAGTAGGATAAATTCGAGAATGAGCTTGAGTAATTAAAATTATCAAAGTTTTCATTTAACGAAATAAAGGTAGTTCCGCTTGTTTGTCCACTATTAATTGTGATACCTGTTACAACTTGTATAGAACTACCTGTGTAAGTTCCTAATGTATTTGTAAATGATAATGTGAAATCTTGGTCAATCGCATAATCAAATTTTAAATTATAAGTTAACAACATAGAACCCGCAAGAAACTCCGTTTCTATAACAATACCTAATGGAGTAAATTCAAAATTAGAACATTCTGGAAAACACGAAGCGCCCGCTATTTGTTGTGATGGTATAAAGTAAAATTGTTGCTCAAATGTTAGCGCATATGGGGGTAATGATGATATATTCCAAATAACTATCGGACTAAATTGATTGTTGTTAAAAGCAATATACAAATTACCGTCATTAATAATCAGACCACAGGTTCCGGCACCAGTATCAACTAGATTAGTTTGTATTTCGAGTATTTGATTTGTACCCGCCGCGGTATTATCGGTCTGCCATTGCTCAACCCATAATAAATTAGTTACAGAGTCTCTTGTGAGTAAAAATAAAAATCCATTACTTGTACTCAAAATATCATAAGATATACGGTCAAGACCAAGTTCCCCCAATATAGTTTCATTACCTGATAAATCAGAATGAAATAATGTTTGAATATTAGTACCATTATTACTACCAAAAACAGTAAAATATACTCCCAAACCATCAATTGTAGTTCCTAAAGAAGTCCCAATAAGGTTAACAAATGGTAAATTAGATAATGAAGTTAACTGATAATCGGTTGGTCCTATAATTAAACCGTTATCAAAATCCCAATTCCAATATCTAATAAATGGAAAATTATAGAGTGATACGTTTAATACTAATTCATAAAATCTATTTGCCGTTCCTGAAGCCGCAATATCCAATGAAGTTAAATTTTGCGGAATTGTAACTAGTGACGGAGTGTTGATATCAAAATCATAATAATAAATTTTAGGTTGGTTGTGTATGTTAAAGAAAACAGGACAACCTAAAAATGATTGGAATCTAGTTTGAGTTGGTGTTATAGTATTTGTTGGAGTTGGTGTTGGTGATGGGCAACTTCCTGTCCTTATACTGTATGCACTGTAAGGTCCTTTAGGTATTGGGTAAGAACCTATAATTTCATATCCATATGGTGGATTAAGTATTAATTTTATTATAATATAAGGTTGGTTAAACCCATTATATCTTGATATATAAATGTCCCCGTTATATTCAAACATCGCATTAATAGAACCATTACATGGATTCGAAACTTGAAATGGAGGAATTGTAATTGAAAATAATGGAGTATCATTACCAACACCATAATTGTAAGCGTAAACTATTAATTCACATGTGTCATAATCTTTGGTGTTGATTAACAACATATTATTAGACCTAAGATATAAATCATACGCAACTTTATTTGGTGGTAAATTTATAATATTTGTTGTTGATAATGTGTTCGTTGAGATGTCTAACTCAATTATTTTAGTTGAAGTACTATTTGGCCCATTTCTATTTGTAGTAATTAGAGTTGTGTCATTTTTGTAAGCTAATCCTAATCCAAATCTAAATTGTGACCCCCAGAAATAAGGGTCATTAATGTCTCTACTAAATGTTGCAGACCATGGAGATAATGTAATATTCCATTCTCTAACCGCAATTGTTGGGGAATTCATAACATCAGGGTCGGTCATCCAAAGTTTTGTTGATGTAAAAGCAACTCCTTGGAAAAAATGGTTATCTGTTTGTGGTAGGAAATTTGGAACGTTTAAAATTTCTATGGTATTAGATTCAAACGAATATCGTTCAAGTTGGTATGCATTATTTATTGTTTGATTTGAAGACTGAGCAATAATAAATTCACAAGGAGGTAAAGTTGATGTTGGAGTTGGGGTCAAAGTATTAGTCACTGTTGGTGTTGGAGTATTAGTCACTGTTGATGTTATTGTAGGTGTTATTGTAGGTGTTAAAGTTTTTGTAATTGTTGGTGTTTGAGTGTTGGTTGGGGTATTGGTAGGTGTTGGGCTTTCTTGGAAAAATGGTAAAATTTCAGTATTACAAATGATTAAGGAAGTCGCATCTGTTATAGAATTATTACCTGATTGTATATTAGAAATGAAGTTTATATCAAACGGCTCTGTCATTTCTATTTCGTATAAATTACCGTTTTCTGTGATTCCGTACATAAATCCATTTTGTTGGAACATTGACTGAAAATCGTAATTTACGGTTAACTCATAAGTTAATAAGCCAGTTGAGTAATTGTACTGGACTATTTTATATGGATTTTGGGTAGGTAAGGTTTCGTGTCTAATAGAGAATATTAAATATCCATTGTCGGTGTAGATAAAATCACCACTAACTTCATATTCATTTTGTATGGAAAATAGATAATTGGCAACCGAATTTGGTGACGGACCTAAATCTAAACTAAATATTTCATTACCGTTAGAAACAATAATTGTATTATTGTCAATTGCGGTAGAACCATTACCATCAGGGAAATAATTTAAATAGAATGTATTATAACTAATGGAAAAAGGACAAGTTGTTATGTCAAATTCATATATGTACTCACCCTGTGTCATGAAAAGTTTTGTTTCCGTACTCGACAAAGATGACGTAGAGTTCCATACAACACCAATATTAGGTATATTGTAATAGATAATTTCACCAGACCCCACATTAAATTCACCAATTTGGTTAGATGATGGGATTAATATCAACGGTCTACATGGACATGGTATTAAATCAACCGTAGAACAAGATATATCATTTGACGCATCCACAATATATGATAATGACAAATCATCAACCAATGTTGCGGTGTATGGATATATAGTTGATATATTATAAACTTCCCCATCCACATTAACCCCATATATATTGTTATTTTGTTCGAATAAAGATGTTAAATTAAATGGATATGATTCATTAATAACTAAAGTTCCTGATGGGTATAAGTATTGTAAAATTCTGAACTCGGTAAAATCTTCATTCCTTACGGTAATAATTAATGTGTTATTAGTGGTTAACAATAAATCACCACTTACATATAATCCTGTTGGTAAATTAAACAACTCATTATAACTAACAGCACATAACTGAGGATATTCAGGTAAAGGAGAGTAAGTGTATAAACTAACCACGGTATCAAAAAGTCCTGACTCATAAACATCCGCAGAACTAATTAATACCCCATCATTATCCATCGTTAACCCATTAGAAAAATAAAACGATATTTCAGTATCTTCAGTTAATTGTTGACAAACATTGGATATCGTTATAGTGAATGGGCAAAAAGTTATATCATATATTAATAAATAAGATGTTTGTCCAAGATATGCATTTGTAATATAAAGATTTTGAGAATCACTCGCAATACTAGGTGTACCCCGACCTAATTCATCCCCTATTTGAAAATAATAACCCGGAGGTAGTGGTAAATCATATTCGTTTTCATCACCTGTCGATGCATTATAAACAATTATTTTTAACGGGTCAAAATTCAAAATGATAGAATAACAATCCTCATTACATGGGATTGTTGGTGTTGGGGTTGGGGTTTTAGTTACGGTTGATGTTGGGGTTTTAGTTACAGTTGATGTTATTGTAGGTGTCACCGTTTGTGTTGTGGTAGGTGTTGGGGTTTTAGTTGTGTTACAATCTAAATTTGATGTACAGATATCACCAATTGTCCGTTGCAAATATTCATTGGTGTAAATTGCCGTTGATGGTGTTACGTAAGCACAAACTGTTAACGTATATCCTGAACTAAAAGTTGGTCCAATCAAATTTAAAATGGCGTTAGTGTCGTAATATGCACCAAATCCCGCCTCATTAATTCCGTTACCTATATAAGTAAAAGTTACACATCTCAATACTAAGGGAGTTCTTGTTAAAGTTTGAGTCATAGTGTTTGTTGGGGTTACTGTTGGTGTTTTAGTTTGAGTGTTTGTTGGGGTTGGGGTTGGTGTAGTGTTACATTCATCGTTTGAAGTACATATATTACCATCAACTCTTTGCATATATATGTTACCTATTGTTAATGGTGTTCTAGCGCAAACGGTTATGGTAAATCCGGTTTGTATTGTGGGCCCTATAATCGTTAAGTTTCCATTTACATTCGTATAAACAGCTAATCCTTGCTGATTTATTGTTCCGTCACCTACATATGTAAATGTGACACATCTTGGAAAGATAGGAGTATCGGTGGGTGTAATAGTAGGAGTTACGGTTGGAGTTGGGGTGTTACTCAAAGGTATGCAATCCCCATTGTTAACACATGAACCTCCGGTTTCTGTAATATCAAAATTAAGTAGATTAACTATTTGAGTGGCACAAATCCATACTAACGTTTGTTGGATAAAAGGACCGGCGGATATTAAATTACCGAAGGCGTTAATATAGGCGTAATATCCAGGCTCACTGACCCCACTTCCATAATATTTAAGTAAATAACATTTACCAATATTTGTTGTTCTTGTAGGTGTCATTGTTGGTGTTGGACTTATTAAGCAGTCATTAACTGAATTACATGGACCTGACGGACTCTCAATAAAATTCAGAGAAATAATTGGCTCTCTAGCGCAGGCATTAAAAGAATAACCGACTTCAGTTATAACACCGGTAAAATAAAAACCGTATGGTGAATCAGGAGTTGTATAGTATACATAACCTATTTGAGTACCATCACCAGTATATGTGAAAGTATAACATCTATTAACAACAGGTGTTTTAGTTGGTGTTGGGGTACTAGTTGGTGTTTTAGTAACTGTTGGTGTGGGTGTGTTACTCTCAGATGGACATCCTACAAGACCAGTACATTCCCCCACAATTTCCATATCGTTAAAATTCACGGCATTTACAACTGAAGAAACGCAAAACGGCCCATACCAACTATTATCTAATGGAAAATTAGTTAAAATTATATGATTATTATTACAATCAAAATAATCTAATATTGCTCCGGCTAAATCTTGGTTATCCGTAAAAAATTTAGTATGAAAATTGGTACAATTACAAGGAGGAGGTGTAGAACAATCTAACTCCGCGGTACATGAATCTAATTGTTGTATAGTTGAGAAACCTGCATAAACAGGTGTTGTCCCATCTCTAACACAATAAGGTCCATACCAAGTATTTGCCAAAGGAAAATTACCAGGTGTTATAGTAACAGTATCACCATCACAATTTGTATATACAAGATAGGCAACGGTAAATGGACTACTATCAGTTCTAAACTCCCAGCAAGTACAAGTTGGTGGTGGATTATGTACACAAATATTGGGAACACATGTGAAAAAATATGACCCTTCGTCACTCACGAAATTATCCGCCCCGCTAATACTAATTCCTGGAATACCGTTACAAAAAAATGAAACGTTGGTATCAATATTATTCCAAGGACCTGTAGTGTTAAGTGTGTATATAGGTGCTCCGTTACCTCGTCTAGTCAAATAAATTGTGTCCGAGACTATAAACATACCTTCGGTGCTGAATGGTAATTCTATTTCTACAACTTGAGTCCACACTCCATTGATATTATTCCATTGCTCAAAAAAATAATTATAACTCTGTCCAGGTGTACTATATACTGAAGTAAGGTAAACTACTTCGATACTATCACAAATGACAGATTTTATATCCCCATCAACCAATCTACGTTCATAAAGATTAAATAAAAGTTCAGATTGACCTACGTTTTCCCCATCTACAATAACACTAATAATCCCACTACTCAGATTACCACCCCAACCAAGTTGTGAAGTAATAATATTAGGGGATGATGTAGCTCTCCTACATAATCCCCTTGATAAAGTATAAG
>JACCDX011389805.1_pt1 | contig 16193 bp, 9 predicted proteins | sample 7449681 | NCBI WGS metagenome assembly JACCDX01 (sample SAMN15323450, study PRJNA562643) | freshwater metagenome | isolation source: river surface water | place: USA:Blue River Watershed | collected 2017-08-18 | reverse complement strand
TCTCTTTCGTCTTTTCTCTTTCGTCTTTTCTCTTCTCGATGTTGTCTCCTCGAAGATCCACCGTCCCCACCCAACCTCCTAATTTTTGTGTTTAATTTATAGGATTTTCATTTCATCATAAAATTCAAAAGAAATCTTGTGATGAAATTATTAAATTTAAATGATGAAATGATGACGTCACCGAAAATTCTAGAAGAGAAGGAGGAGTTTAAATTTTCTTATGATGAAATGATGACTCATTATTAACTTATTGAAAATTTGGAATAAGATGAGATGATTATATTAATATTTCTAACATTTATATTTTTCATAATATTACCAGGAATTTTTGTTTATTTTGGATTTAGACAAAATAACTTTGAACAAGCGTACATCAATACAAATTTAGAATACACTACTGATTTAAGTGGATTTGGAACATTACCAAATTTAAAGTTTAGAGAAGAACCCTTATGTGGAGATGTCGTTTATCTTGGAGCTGAGGATGTTTATCAAAATTGTTCTGAAAAATGCAACTCGGGACTTTATGAATATGTTTTTATTGATGGAAAGGTAATTTTAAATGGGAAAAAATTGAGAGGAGCCTATTGCCTTCTTAAAAGTATTGCAAAGTGTAATTTAAATACTTCAACTGCCTACATTGGAAATGATGGATACAAGTGTATTTCAAATTTTCCGGAATTACTTGGTGGTGAGAGTGGAAATTTGATAATTGGATGTAATGGCGTTTTAAGAGATGCTTTATATGGGTTAGAGTATAATCAAAATATACCAAATAACCTTAAAATTACTTCATTAGATGAGAGGTTGAGCAATGGATTTTATAGATTTACATGTGGTGGGGATGATAATATTGAATTTCCAAATACTCTAGGAACAAGATTTGACATTGCAGAAAACATTTGTAATAAATTGGATCCCAAAGGGACGGTTAATAGAACCCATTTTATTTGTTCATGTGATAGATATATTAATAATGATCCGACTAAAATCTGTTCAACTTGTAAAAGTGGTTATGCATCGTCAGTTGATATTGAAGGTGCAAAATATGGCTATACATTTGGTAGAGATTGTGTACCATTATCCGAGTATGGAGTAATGTCTAAATATGTAAGATTTCCATGTGGCCCCAAAACAAATTTAAAAGGAGACAAATGTGAACATGCCCTTTTACTAGCCTCTTCCTCTTACTCACCCCCTCGTCTCCAAAAAATGTTTGGTTAGTATAAGATGGTATAAGATGGGTTCAATTAGTTCAAAAGAAACTACAACTAAAAACGAGCCTACAATTTATAAAATTGCTTCATTTGGGTTAAATAATATAATTATATCACTAATTAAAGTTACAACTCAGAACCAATTGGAAGGATTACTTGCTACCTTCGAAACACTTCCTAATCACTCAGAGTATCTATTTTTTCTAATTATTGAAAATTTGGATTTAACATCTATACAATTTAAAAAATATAAAATATTAATTAAATTCAAATTAGATTCAAAAATGTGTGCTGTCTTTGGTAATTTAAGAGAAGAAATTGATAATGCTACCATTAATGAATTTACCAATCTAACCAATCAAGTAGCAACATTTAGGTTTTCAAATTACTTTATATCCTTTTCAAATAATAAAGATGATTCAAATGGAGATTGTGATTTTTACTTTGAAAATTTAAACAATTTTGAATTAACGTTAAATCATGATGGTTTTTCTAAAACAAATTCATTATTTACAAAATATGAGGATTCTATTTCTACATATAAAATGTCTAATCCATCTGAATTGCCAACTAATAAATTTAATGGAATAATATTAAAGAAATTAGATCTTTCAAATACTAAAAACTTGGAAGATGCAAAAAATCATTTTCAAACAATAGTTTCTAATGGAAATATTGGAGGATATGTGTTTTCAGATACAAGTGAAAACAAAAATATTAAACATTTTGTAAAATGGGTAGATAACTTATCAAAGTATAAAGGATTACAAACTTTTCTGACAAAACTGGGTATTTTATATATAAATTTCACGGAAATTGATGATGCTATTTTAACATTTGGTAAATTTAAAATTAAAGTTCTTAATTCTAGCTCAAATAATAATACAGTTGTAGATTTAATTGTGAAAAAATCTAAAAATGGTCAGGATTTTTTTTCTAAGCAAGATTATTTCATTGGTGCCACGTCACCAGTACCATATGTAATTGCATCAAGTGAAAAGTGTTTTGAATTTTTCCAAGAGTTTAACCTAACTCCTCTATCAGATTATGATCTTGTATATATTGAAGTTGACCTTCAATATTTAAAATCAATTTTAAATGTTAAATTTAATTGCATTGCAATTTTAAATCTAAAAGATGATATCAAAGAATATAATAATAATTATCAAGCTACAAAAACTAAAATTGAGGCTTTAGGATGGACAATTTTGAGTAATAAATTACTCATAAATTCTACTTTTAAAGATACACAACCATCTATTTATAAAAAGGATCATTTGGAGGTTTATATAAATTCTGGTGATTATTCAAGTAATAGCAATGGATATTCTTTCTTGGTAAATACAAAAATAATTAATCCTGATGATCAAATATTAATCTCCTCTCAACCAATTAAAGTTTCTTCTTCTTTAATTTTTAAATCTTTTGTACCTATTAATAATTACATTTATAAATACAAAGGAGTGTTTGATTCGTTAAAAAAATATTTTGTAGATGGCAAATTTCCAATAATTTTATCATTAACTGAAATTTTTGATTTAGAAAGAATTTTACAATATTTAGATGTAAAAAATTACATTTTTGGTTTCATTGATAAAACCAGTAAAATTTTGTCAATAAAATGTAAATTTGAAACAATAACAAATAAATATAGAATTTATTTTGATGGTGGTGAAATAAAATCTTTAACTGGTGAAGACATATCTTCATTGATTTCTTCATCGAGTAATTCAAGTGATACAAGTATATCAATAAAAATTGAAGATGGAGTTGTAAAATATACAAATCAAGATTTAATGAATATTCAAGATGTTGAAGTCATTAGAAATGTTAAAATATTTAAATGTAATACTACTATGATTGATATTCCAAAGTTGGATGATTCACATGTTTTAACAACTGATAAGATTATATTTAATCACATAAAGTCTAATGAATATTTCTCTGAAATAATTGCCTCTAAAATTATAGGTATCTTAAGTGAGAATGAAAATGTAAAATGGTATATTGCACTTGAAAATTTAAATCCTTCATTAGTCACACAGAATGAAGATTACATTACACCTTTGGGTAAATGGTATATAATTCATCCTAGTAAAAGGAATAATATAATTAAAACTCAATTTTTAATGTCAACAAAGTTTGGCTTCCAAATCAAGGATTTTATACAAATTGTTGATGGTGATTTCACATATGATGATGTCAATTATCTAAAATTTATTTATAATTTAAATGATGTAGAAATTGATGTTGGCCTTGACACAACATTTAAAGTTGATACAAAAACCCTATTTAGGGGTGTAAATGGTATTAGCATTTGTAATGATTTAAATTTAAATAAATCTATTAATGAAAAATTTTCTAGAGAAATTGGAGGAACTCCATATATAATTTTTACAAATTTAAGTCAAAATGAATTAAAGACATTTTTTGAAGCATTGATTGGAGATAATATTTTAGTTTTATTAAAAATTGACGAGGAATACACAATTAAAAACTTGACCTCAAAGATTCAAAGCGTACTATCTACAAAATATCCAAATGTTAAAATACTTAAATACCAAAAAATATTAATTATTTCAACTTCACCAATTTTCCTAAACAATTCTTTATTAACCTTTTTAAATTTAAAAATTGATTTATCAAATAATCTTAATCAAGAAGATGTAAATTATAGACTATTAGAAAGTGGACAAATTGAGATTTATAATGAGGATTCTTCAAAGGAAATTTTCCCATTCGAAGATAAACCTGCTACACTTGTATACCTGACACATTTATTAAAAAAAATAGAAATTTATGGGCCAATTACTTTCCTTAGATCTACAATCCCTATACTATGTTTAAAGGATGTTTCTAGTAGTGAGGTGGCAAATCTTAATGATATTATTCAAAGATCGAAAATGGAAATAATTGTGGTATTATTAGATACAAGTGGTATTACCATGTCACTTACTAGCCAAATACTGTCTCAGGCCTTCGACCTTGAAAACTGCCCCTACAAAAGAATTCATATACTATATAGTTTAAATTTTGGACAACCTGAGGTAACGATTGAAAATATTTCTGGGGTTGCAAAAATATTTTACAAGAGTAAAATTGATGATTATTATTTTAAATTTGGCGTTTTATTGGATGAATCGATTAACCAAGAAAATATATTATCACGATTGACATATTCGGGTAATGAAAATGAATTTGATTTTATAATTTCCTCAGTCGAGTATACTTTTAATAATTCAACATTATATTACAATAATGAAGTAAAGATTTTGGCTAGTGATAGAGTAACGGTAAATGCCGATTTTGTCTCCTATAAAAATTTAGTTTCGGAATATCTTCCTAAATTAGACAAGCATATCAATGCTTCAAATCTATACATTACATTTACTAGAGATATTAATGAGATAATAAAGAAACAAATGTCTACTTATTGGACTAGGATTAGTACAATGAGAATATTGTATTTCTCTAAAAATAATATTTCCTTGGAAATTGCACCAATGATTGAAGCTTTATATAATGGTAATATAATAGGATTTAGACCAATAACCATCTTTTATCTACCTGAAAAGTATAATATTCCACCATTTGTTTTTAAATTTAGATATAATGGCAAAACTGTGGTCTTTCAATCAAAACTATTGGCCCGGATAAATGACAACTTTTATAGTTACCCCTACCCAGATTCTACATCTCGTTATGATTTGATTTATAAACTACCAGATAACTTCACCAAGAAAAGTTCACTGGCAAACAAAGATATTAAATATACAACAATGGTAATTACCACAACTCCATTTAGTATGCAGGAGATTGGCACAATCGAGTCAATAAAGAATGGGGAAGTTATGAGGTGTTCGCTTGTTAGATACAAAGAAATAGATAATATGGCAGTAATGCTCAACTTTGATATAAACAGTGGTTATTATCCTGGGTATATAAATCCCCTTGGTACATTTATAAAAAATTTAAATGAAACAATGCAAGTAGTAATGTATAGAATACAACTGCATCTAGATGGTGAATATGTTATTAACCTAAATCCACACTAATAAAAAAACTTTTGTAGATTTTATTAATCGTTTTAAATCTTTATTAACATTTTCTTTACAATTTCTTTACAATTTTATAATTTTTTTACGAGGTGTTAAATCTTTGGAACCTACGAAATCATTGCTTGTTTTGATTATTTTTTTTACACGTTCTTCAATGTTTGTAATTCTTTTTTCAGAAAACCCCATTTCACTTAAAAAGGTTGTTAAAGGCTCTAATTGAATTTTTTGGGGGTCATAAAAGTCAAATTTCAAATCAAACTTAATTTTACTTTTAAATGTATCTCTAGCCAAATTCACCTTGTTTAACCAATCTTCACATGGAAGATCACATTTTAAATTTTCCAAAACACCTTCAATTGTTTTATATTTAGAAATATTCATATATGCTTTAACCATACCAATTCCTGGCAAGGTTTCTACATAGTCACAACCCATTAAGATACATAAATCAATAAAGGAATTCATATCTAAATCTAAATCTTTCAAAACTACATCAAGAGAAATAACATCAAATCCAATCCTTTCGACCCTTTCCGTTTTGTTATTCATTCCATTTGCTACCTTCCTCTTCTCCTCCCTTTTGAGATTAAAATTTCTAATTAATATTTTGGATCCAAATGGTAATGCATCCATATCCTCTGTATAAACCGCATCCACCAAACCCTTCTTTGACATTAAGGCCATCAACATTTCTCCTTCAGAAGGAGCAATAAAGTTGGGAATTCCAAGAAGATTTAATAGTTTTTGCGAATCTTCAACTTCACGTAATTCCACACGTATCATTCTTTTTTTATACTTGTCAATCTCACATTTAGATGCACCATTTTCAATGCATTTATCATATGCAACTGAAGCGTTATCTCTCTTCTCTTGTCTTTTTGATAATTCATCGCCTTTAATTGGGAGTGGTTTTCCATCAAATACAAATATTGGAGTAATTTTTGCTTCCAACAAGTTTAAAACTTTATAAATTAAATTGACATGGGTATTTTGTAAATCAGTTCTTGATACAGATGCGGAAATTATTTTATGTAAAATTAAATTTCCATCAAATGCAATTTTCCGAATATTATCAATATTATCAATATTTTTTAATTGGATTGCACTAGTCCTTTGAATCAAAAGACGATTTAAATTTTTTATTCCCATGTTGCTTGATTAATTAAATTTTCACTAATAATTCCAATTTCCATTATCCAATTTATATAAATAAAAACTCATAAAAACTTACGTTTTAAATTTTATTTTGAAATAAATTACACAAGATCTACATTTTCTACACTAATAAGTTCAAAGTAAATATTTATTTTCTATTCGAGTGTCATTTAATATTCACTAGATTCGTAATATGGTGTGAAATCATCAAAATAAACATAGGATTCCTCTGTAGTTGTAACTGCCTCTGTAGTTGTAACTGCCTCTGTAGTTGTAACTGCCTCTGTAGTTGTAACTGCCTCTGTAGTTGTAACTGCCTCTGTAGTAAACGTTTCAATTTGTTGTTTTATTTCATCTTGTGTTTGATTTAGATACATCAGTTGTTCTTTTTTTAGGTCCAATCTTTTTGTAAGAAGATTTACTTTATTATTTAACATTGATGAATTATGTGAAATTATATTTGAAAGAGATGCAACTTGATCTTTAATGAGTGTCAAATTGCCACAAGAAGAATCTATCCCATTTTCAACATTTTGAATATTATTACCTAACTTTTTAATAGTTTCATCCATGTGTTTGTATAATTGTTTTATCCTAACCAATTCTCCATTTACTTTTTCTTCAAAATTTTTAAGACCTTCTATTAAATTCATAATTTTCAAGTCATGATCTTGTATGGAAATAGTTATGGATGTTAAATTTTTTACAATTAAATTATTATTAGACATAACATTAGCCTCAAAATGATTTTGAAATTTAATCATTTTATGAAGAGAATCGTTTCTTAAAATCATCAATTCTTCATTTAATTTGTTTTCTAATTTTAAAATTTCATTTGCAATGATTTCATTTGCAGTATAATTTAATATATTTTGATAATTTAGAGACGAGTTTAATTTAGAATTAATTAAAGCAATTTCCTCCATTACTTCATTCTTTACTTCATTCTTTACTTCATTCTTTACTTCATTACAATTACAAAAGAGATGTTGTTTTTCATTTTGAGGTGTGTCTTTAGGAAAAACGTTGCATTGATTAATTATGATATTTTGTAAACTATCCATATCACATACTCGAAGTAAATCTTGTGTACATGGATTTTCCAAAAAATCATAAACTTCTAGATTATGAATTGCCTCTAAATTTGAAGAATCAATGCCATTTAATTTATTATTAGAAATTGTAAATATTTTTAGATTTGAATTATCACTAAATAAGTTTCTGGGCAATATTTCAATTTCATTAAAATCTAGATGAATTTCATTTAAATTTAATAGATTATTAAACAAATTACTTGAAAGATCCTTTATAAAATTCATTTCAAGATTAATAACTTTTAAATTTAAGTTTTTATTAAAAAGGTTTGATGGAAGACTTGAGATATAGTTACTAAAGAGATTAATATAGTTTAATTCAATTAAATCTACAAATGCATCCGAAGATATAGTTGTAATTTTATTATCAAACAAATCGAGTTTTTCAATTTTCACTAATTTTTGAAATGATTTGTTAGAAATCACACTAAGGTTTGAATTAATAAACTCAATATTAACCAAATTAGGGAGAAATTCCCATAAATTTACTGGTAAATATTGTGATTTAGAGATTATTGATAACATAGAGTAGTTTTCGGGCGCTTTAAATTCAATATATTCATTTGGTCCACCAACACTCAAATCTTTAGAAAGACAAAGATTTCCATAGGAATCACAATTTAACACTGCTGAGTTTACAGAGGTTGAATAAATAATTGAAAGGAAGAGGATTGTGTAAAAGCTCTGATATCTTGGATAATTCATGATGAATGAATTTGAGAAACTGATGCTGCTAACATCTTATCTAGGGTTTAAATATGAAACCTATTCAACATTTCAAAATAAAGTTCATCTTTCAAAGATTAAAGGTCACTTCAAAGATTAAAGGTCACTTCAATTTCATCATTTAATTGAAACAAAAATAAAATAATTAATAAAATAATTTTAAATTATTAATAAAAAATCAATTTATTTAAATTTATTTTAATTTTTTTTAACATTAATTGATTAATCCAATATATTCTAGATTAACTCCCATATATTCTCTATGATATGTTTTAGATCTTAAATTATGAACAACAAATGATGCATGATTCCAGCTTACTGTTTTGTTGAATGTTATTGTCGGGCCATCTGGAGAGTTTACTTTTCCAACTGTACTTATTTGAATTGCATCCTCAGATTTAAATTTTACATAATTTGGTGTTTTTAGTTCCGGTTGTTTATTTAACCATACGTTGTCTCGAAGGTGGTAAAGATTGGATGTACTTCCCTTTTTTAGGGTTCCAGATGTATTTGGGGATGACTTACTACGTATTTCCGATTTCACATCATATGTGGGTATTTCTTGACTCTTATTTGAGGTAGTAATATTTTCAGGTCCAATAATTATGACGTTTGCATCTTTAGAAAATCCAACTAGTGCAAATTCAATAATTAAAGATGGAGCCCCATACTCGTTGGAGTAAAATGGCATACTATCTGAAATACTTGTTGGAAATTTCACTACGAAAAAGTTTTCTACTTCCATCGTAAGATCATATATTACATTGATGAACCCAGACAAGGTAATGTTACCCGCTATAGTATAATCAGAGAGTGATTTAAAATTAGTACTTAAATTCTGAGAAGATCCTACAATTTTTAATAAATCCTTTGAAATATAAAACATTGTTTCATTTGATAGAGCCGGATGAAAATTCCAAAAACCACAATCTATTGTATTGCTAACAAACTTTAATTGAACTTCTTTAAAGTCAATGAATGGTATTATAGGGTTTTCTGTCACCTCACTTACATAAAGAGCCAAAGACTGTAGAGGTGTTGGGTTATTTTTATAATAAAGATGGATAGTTGGATATTTCTTTAAAACTTCAATTTTTATCTGCCATTTCATATGTTGAAATTTATAATAAAAATATTTATATGGTCCACCCTGTCCAGACATATCTACTATTACATTTAAATCATCGAGTACATTATCTGATTTGATAATTACTAAAATTGGACTCATTATTTTTTGAAGTTGATTATTAATTAATTGTACTTCTTCTTGTGATGGATTATTTAATATCAATACAGTTGGTTGTGTTTGTGGATATGTTATTGGTCCACCAAACAAAATTTGTGCCTTTGAATTTGTAGAAACCCTTAACGTTGCGAATTTACTAATATATGGTGATTTTGCATCAATCTTTTCATAACCTTCCGAAATATTCCCATTTTTATCCTTAAATGTCAGATCATCAATATTAATTGCAAGTTCAATCAATTTGAAATCGTAATTGATAACTTTCTCACTATAAATTATTCTATTTTCGACTTTAGTAATTTTTTTAGCAGAATATATGAACCATGGTTTAATCTCGTATGAAAGTAGAGTGATTAATCCATAGCCTTTCAAAAGATTCTCAATTTTTTGGGAAATTTTATAAACGGTAAACCAATCGGTAAATTTAAATGAAGCCAAAAAATCATAATGTAACAAAGTTGGGAAATTCTTATTTAAAATTGAATACAATTCATTTAAATTTGTCTCAATATTTATAATTGTTGGAGATGCTGAAAATAGGTTTAAATTTGTTATAGGTGGTTCTGTGTAATTTTTCTCATAATAAATTTCTAATCCCTGAATATTTGAAAATATGGTACTATTCATATATTTAATTCTCCCATTTATGTCAATGTTTAAATTTGAAATATCAGATAATGTAACTTGCTGTATCTTTACACCATTTTCAGCCTCCAAATCTGTAAAATCATTCTTTGAAGTTACAAATTTCACCTTTAAATTTTCAAATTTAATTGTATTATCAATAAATGTACCTTTAGGGTATACAAAAACAAACTTTTCACCTCCAAAGTCTACAATACTAGCATTATCTGTTGCGCTTGAGACATCTATCGATTCACTCCATCCAACAATAACAGCCAATTTTAGACTGACATTTTCATTTAATAGCTCTAATGTTTTTTTGAAAATGGTATTTCGATTGAAATTATCTCCAATATTTACATAAACTATACGTTCTTCATCTAGAGTAGCCGTAGGGTTAATGCCAATACTTTCAATTTTTTTGAAAGACACGGAAAAATATGAAATACCAGGAGAAATACCCTGAATAAGTATATTTGATATATTGAGAGGATCTTTGATAAATCCATATCTTGAACCGCCTAGTGAAGTATAAAGTTTAGACTCTTCGGTGGTCAAATCTGTAGAATTCTTTATATTTAAATTTGCCACTTCCATGCCACCATCATTTATATTAGATGCATTAACAGTAAATGAATTCTCATTATTATTAATTTTAAATTTAAATAGATAATCATTTCTAATTGTAACGATATTTACATCATTTAATAGCTCATTTGTAGTTGCTATAATTGTAAATGGACTTAGGTTTTTATAAAATAGTGAATTACCAACTTCTACAGTTTGTTTCGTAAAAAATATAATATTTTTTACTTTTCTAAACTTTAAGGCATTAAATAGTGGGATTATACTGTTTGCCGTACTAATTTCTGAATAGAAAACTAACAAATTATCATTATTAAACTCTTTAATGGTAAAATTTGTAAACTTTTCGGCAAAGTAATCTAATTGGATGGCCGCAGAATTAATCAATGAGGCATTTTTTGTAATACTATTTTTAATTAATGAATCAATTTTTCCCGAATTATCTAAAATATAATCTGCATCCTTTACAGTTGAACTTATTGAAAATGTAGCTGTTGATATTTGAGAGTTAATTGGGACGATATTTGACGCAGTAAGGTTATCAATATTATGCATAAATAAATCACTTCCCCTTTCAGTTAATGTAAAATCTTGTGCAATGATTATACTCTTTAATTGCGTTGAAATTTGGGGTAGTTTTATAATAACCTTAGATGTCAATTTAGCAGCTTTTACTGATAAAATAATTGCCAAAAGTTTAATATTTGCTAGAGTAATTGAAACGTATAGAAATTCAAAGTTTTGTGACCAAATTAATGGAGGTAGATTAGTAAATATTTCACATGCCGAATCAAGAGATTTTACAATAAATTCGCCCAAGGTTGCGCCGGAAATCTCTAAAATAGGTTTTATAGTTTTATTATCAAGATAAAAATCTGAACTCGATCCCATTCCCGTTAAACTAAGTTTCTTTCCATTATAAGTTACAACATCAGATGAGATTAAACCATAAAGCACTAGATATTGTGATGTAAATGTGTTTGTAACTGAGGCTTGTTCCAAATAATATTGGGTATATTTTTTAAAATACTTTCCAATTTCATCGTTGTTAATTTTATAAACGACGCAAACATTAGTTCTCAACTTGACAGTATTAAAATGATCTATTCCCACCTTCAATTTCGTAACATTATAATAAACAAAATATGGATATAGTCCACTCTTGTTATTTACATTTACAGGAGATGCAACTGGTATAGCAACAGATTTTCCTGAAACATCTGAAAATGGATATACATCGGATTTGCATAGCTCATTAATTATAGTCAAATTTAAATCGGTTATTACAAATTCAACATCAGTTGTATCATCACCAACTGAAAAATCTATTGGTAAAAGAGATTGATTTTCACGTGGAACTCTATACTTTCCATTACCCAGACTTTTAATTTCAAGAGTCGATATAAATGTATAATTGTTATCTTTATATGAATCTGTAAAAACCTTCAATGCTGTTGTAGAAATAGTTAATTCTGTGCTTGATTTAAAAATTAGTGTAAAGTATGAAGTTGATGGTAATGCAGAAATTGATTGAACAACTTTATCTAATAATTCTTGTGTTCCTGTAGTCATACATATGATATTTGCATTAGAAGTACTGCTTCTGTTAAATTTTAAGGGTGTTAAAGTACTCGTTTTACCACTTGAACCCTTTTGTTCATTTGATTTGCTTATTGAGGAACCCATCTTATCTATTCAAAGAAAAATGTGTTTAAGTTTTATCAAGTTTGTTTAAGTTTTATTCTTTTTAGATTTTTTTCAGAAAACAAAGTGACGCAGATTTTCCCAGGTGACTTGGACTCAAACTCATAACTCATCTTTCGTCTTTTCCCTTTCGCCTTCTCTCTCTTCCCTTTCGCCTTCTCTCTTCTCTCTCTTCCCTTTCGCCTTCTCTCTTCTCTCTCTTCCCTTTCGCCTTCTCTCTTCTCTCCTCTCGATGTTATCTCTTCGAAGGTCCACCGTCCCCACCCAACCTCCTAATTTTTGTGTTTAATTTATAGTATTTTCATTTCGTCATAAAAATCATGACAATTTTATGATGAAATTAAATGATGACGTCACAAAATTTTAGAAGAAAAGGCGGAGTTAGAATTTTCTTATGATGAAATGATTACGTTAGTAATTTTTAAATTTTCCAATGAGTTTGACAACGTTAAAACATCAAAATAAAATTGAAGTAAAAAGATCACCAGTGTGAGAGGAAGTTTCTAAAAGCTGGTAAGAAGACACAAACAGGTCACGAAATGAATTTTGAACAAGCTTCCAAACTAAGTTTAAATGACTTGTTGATATTTGGTCAAGATCCACAAAATGTAGATGTAATGAAAAACTTATTAAGTGGAGATAAGTTTTCATTTCATGATATTGTTGAAAGTGCAACAAAGCTTGGATATTCCGATATTATAAATTATTGTAGAAAATATAAACCTTTTAATACAAGGGAGACATTTACAGAAACAAATCTTAACAAATGTATATCTATTGCAATTAGTAATGGAGATTTAGAGTGTATCAAAAGTCTTGAATACCTAACTTCTAACCCAGATTTTTTAGGAAAACATATAGTTTACATAATTAAATTGGGTCATGCACATATCTTGGAGTATACCGAAATACGTGGTTTCAATCCCTTTTTCAGGGAAATAAATTTCTATCTAATAGCGATTCAATATGGACATTTAAATTGTATAAAAGTCCTCCATAAAATGGGTTATTATCCAGATGATTGGGCGTGGTCATTTAAATCTTTAAACTTTATAGTTATAGAGGAATCTGTAGAAGCTTTAGAATCTATAAAATGTGGTAATTTAGATTTTTTAAAATATTTTTATTTAATGGGCTGTTCGATGAAGAGTGTTTTATATTATGTAATTAAATATCAACAACTACACTTTGTCGCATTTGTTTTGGGTGTATCAACACCATTAGAAATTTATGACTCTATAATACGTGCACTTTGCTTAGAGATTTCTCCAAAACGATTTGAATGTTGGGAATCTATTTTTAGTAATAGTAACGTCAACTTTACTATTAAACAAAACGTACATATTTTAAAACTTTTAAATGGTTATAATCATCATAAAGATGAGATAATAAATTTAATGAGGAAATATTTTAAAGATTTGGATAAAAATATTTCATTTTATAAGGTATTTTGTGAACGTATATCTGAAAAATGTTAAATTTAACGAAATTGATAATAAAGAAATAATTTACAACATAAAAAGATTTTTATTAATTTTTGTTTTTCTATTTACAGGTAATATCTTGCTACTGAACACAATGGAATTTTTACCCTTTGAACTTGTTCAAATTATAGCCTCAAAATTATCATTACATGACTTGATAGTGTTTTCAATGACAAATGGCCACTTTTTTAATATAGTGAAACCTAACTTGAAGAAATATCCTCTATACAAACTTATAGGGTATGCAAGTGATAAGGGATTTGTGCATATTCTAGAATTTTGTAAAGAAAATATTGATAAAGAATATGAAGAATATGGTGATGCGACTATGGATTATATTACAATATTTTCAGAATCAGATATATCTAAGGCCTATGCGAATGGTCATTTGGATTGTATCAAATTTTTTCAAACCGTTAAACCTACAAAAATTGGATTTCACCAAATATTACAAGCCTGTTTAAATGGTCACCTACATTTATTAGAGTATTATCAAACGGTTTATGACTTTACGGTACTGGGTGCCATGGATAAGAAAATGTTATACCTAGCGTCAGTAGAAAATGTACGCGTGGATTGTAGGGAAAAATTAAATAAATTTCTAATTTCTCTAGATCTTTATGATGACCAATTAATGATTAAACCAAATGAGTCATTATATGATATAATTTCTTATGAACACCTCCGTTGGAAGCTTACCGATGAGCTTTTAAAACAATTGCCAAAATCGCACATTTCTTATACACTATTATCAGTCTTCACTGCTCCTTCTCATAATCCTAAGCTATTGGAATGTTTAGAATTTATTTTGTCTAAAAGTTATGTTTCCTTAACAATGAAAGAATTGAAATATATTTTAACAAATTTAAATAAAAATGAACCAACTTTGATAAATTTACTAAGAAAATATTTCAAGGACCTTGATGAAAATATAAGTATTTTAGATAAATTGGCCGAAACGATTTGTGAAAAAATTATTTAAAATGATAATAAACCAAGTTTTACTCAATGTTTCACTCAATTGTTTTTATTCCACTCGATATTTTAGGACTTTAATAATAATATTATTTATTATGATAGAAAAACTTTAACTACATCTTTGATAATCTCGCGACACGTTGGACACTTGTTAAGCTTTTGCACACACTCGTAGCATGATGAGAGATGTCTACATGGCATCAAAACTGTGTTGTACTCCTTTACACAGCATACAACACACTGTTTCAAAACATTTGCGTCCGTATCTTTCAAACTTGAAGATGATGGTGAAGGCTGCAAGGGTAGTCCAACAGTATTTGCGTCGACATATATCCCTACATCTTCCCTCTCGTTTGTAGGACCAATGTTGGGGTCATTTGGATCTCGACTTGCGTTAGCACAAAGATACGTTTCAGATCTATCAGTTGAGGATATAGCGTCGTATAAATGTGGATGGGCTAATGCAGTCTCAAGTTGTTCATTATGATCGACCATCAACGAATGCATCTGTTCCTTTTTCTCATGGAGCAACTTCTGGTACACTCTTTCATCTCGAGGGGTTCTTCCGAATGTACCATTAAAGCTTAAGGTTGCATTTCGTAGATATGTGGCGATACGTTGTCGATTAATCTGATACACACCACTTTTGGCTCTAGTGAGATCTCTCTCCAAACTATTTCTCGAAAAAGATGTTACGTTCAGTGTAGCCTCATGATTTAGAATAAGAGGACAGTTTGGAGAATATTTGAGATGTTCGACTGCTATATCGTCATAGGGGTCTAACTCATGGAGTTCAACGTTGCAAAAGTTACAACGAACCTTATTTCCGGTCCCCGTATAGTAGAATCCATGGGTAGCCATTGCATGTATAGATATCCCAACAATCTTCGGATATTTCAAGGCCCCTGTCAATGGACATCTGAAGGTAGCAAATCGTTCCTCTTCAAAGTTCATAAGTCTCATAAATTCACGACCGATGAGCGAATCCATGCTTACAGTCATTATGATTTTAAAATGAACTGTAAATAGTTCAATCCCATTTTCATTTGAAAGTTATAATTTTATAAAAATTTAGCGAAAAAAGTAGCATTTTATTTCACCATTTTACATTTCACGTAAAATTTTAATTATGACGAAATAATGACGTTAGTAACAAGCACTTGCCAACATTTCCCTCCCAACCTCCTAATTTATGTATTTAATTTATAGGATTTCATCATAAATTTCAAAGGATCTTGTGATGAAATTATGACGTCACTGGAATAGAAAATAATGATGAAATGATGACGTCAGTCTATCTATATTTTTATTTCTTCAATTTA
>JACCDX011004345.1_pt1 | contig 16195 bp, 15 predicted proteins | sample 7449681 | NCBI WGS metagenome assembly JACCDX01 (sample SAMN15323450, study PRJNA562643) | freshwater metagenome | isolation source: river surface water | place: USA:Blue River Watershed | collected 2017-08-18 | reverse complement strand
CTCAGCGCGCAGATGGTGGCGCGGGCCATCGCGCTGGAAGGCACCTGCACCGGCGAGCACGGCATCGGGCTGCACAAGCAGGCGTTTCTGCTGGACGAGACGGGGGCGGAAGCGGTGAAACTGATGCGGGCGGTGAAGGCGGCGCTGGACCCGGCGGGGATCATGAATCCGGGGAAGGTATTCGCCGGTTGACGTGGTCAGCGGCAGTTGGGAACTTGTCACGACGTGCCGCTTTTGCCGAAAATTTAATGTGGTATGGCGTGCCGTCCAACGGGAGATTTTTGACGGTGAATCAAGCACTTTCCTGTAACGCAATGCACCAAGTTACCCAGCACCTTGTCCGGTTAAGCGGCAAGCAGCTCTATATGAGGTGAGTTATGCGAATCTCACCGTTTTCGCAAACAATCGATTGGGATGAGTAGGTCAATACCAGTAGCAGGGCCAATGAAATTTGTTGGGCTTCACTTCGTTCAGCCCAACCTACCGAGCTGATTAAGTACTTGCAACTGTGAATCTGTCAGGTCGACGCCATTGAAAATTGCCATTATTTAATCGCTCCCTTAACAAATTCCGTAACTTTATAATCAATCAACGAGGCCGACGTCGCCAGTTCGATTGGCGCCTGATAAGTCAGTCGGAGCCCTTTCCTAACGATTTTTGTGATTGTGAACGTGCTACGGCGAATGTCAGCATCTCGCCAAATCTCATCTTCACCCTTAAAATAAATAGACCTCACCCTACCTTCGGTTGTTCGATATAACAAAACACGACCATCGCTTGACTTGCTCCATTCGGGACGCGGTGCTCCGTCTGCCGCTAGCGCCTCATGCACCAAACGCTCCCCTTTTGTCTGTTCTGCCATGGAATCTGATCGAGAAGCAGGAAGAGCCTCTATCACTATGAATAGGGTATCGCGCGTGGAATTCTCACTGTTGGCAACTGGCCCGAAGGAGGGAAACCGCATGAGCCAGGTTGTAATTGCGCCCACCGTTTTGGGGTGATAATTGCTTGGTATATGTATTAACATTTTCGCATCTTTCGTTGGCGCAGGTTCACTTGAGAAACTGGGCGTCTGACCGATGAGGCAGATCAAAAATAGCCACTTCAATTTCATTGCAAATCCAAATCAAATATGCATTCACAATATTGCTGCTGCAAATCAATGTAATTCTATTCCTATTTTTAAGACAACTTCGGGTCTGAAGTACAACACATTGCAGCCAGTTTCAATTCATGCAGCACGCCGCCTATCGAGGACCGGCGCGACGCCAGAGTAAACCGGTCAAAAGATTGAATTTCCACGCATATGCCATATCGAGCAGGGACTGTCTCCGTCCCTGCACCGCGCAGGCTAGGGAAGCTCGGTAGGCTGGGGTGATTTATGCGAACCCCAACATTTTCGAAAACTATCCATTTGGATAAGCATGCGAGTATCGGCATCTGCGCCTGCAGAATTTGTTGGGCTTCACTTCGTTCAGCCCAACCTACCTAGTTCCACTGGCGTCACGGCGTGGGCTGCCGTCGCTGACGGCAACCGCAGGGGCATGGGCCCGCAGCGTGGCCGGCGCCGCGCGGCACCGCGGTGACAGCGGCCCGGCCGGACTTGACCACAATGCTGCGCTTTTCACTCATCCAGGAGACAGACGATGTTCAACCACCTCATGGTCGGCAGCAACGACATCGAGCGCAGCAAGCGCTTCTATGACGCCGTGCTGGCCGTGCTCGGCGCGCCGGAGGGCGTGCGCAACACGGGGCCGTCGGGGCACCAGCGCGTGTTCTACCGGCATGCGGGCAACAGCTTTGGCATCAGCCAGCCCATCAATGGCGAGCCGGCCTGCCATGCCAACGGCGGCACGATCGGTTTCAAGTGTGATTCGGCCGAGCAGGTGAAGACCTTCCATGACGTGGCCGTGGCCCATGGCGGCACGTCCATCGAAGAGCCGCCCGGCCTGCGTGAAGGGGCGCTGGGGGCGATGCACCTGAGCTATGTGCGCGACCCCGACGGCAACAAGCTTTGCGCCGTGTGGCGCGTGCCCAAGGCCTGATCGCGCCGCCGCGAGGCCCATGAAAAACGCCGCCCGAGGGCGGCGTTTGCACAGCTGAGGCCAGGCCTCAGAACATGGCCTTGAACTGCACGCCGTAGGTGCGCGGGTCGTTGATGAAGCCCGTCAGGTTGTTGAAGTCGATGGCGCCGGTCACGCGGATCTGGTTGGTGATGTTGCGCACGAAGCCGGCGGCTTCGTACTTGCCATTGCCCCAGATGTAGCCAACGCGCAGGCCGCCTTCCGTGAGCGCCTTGCCGGTGAACTCGGTGGCCTCGTACAGGAAGAAGTTGACCTTGGAGCGGTAGGCCCAGTCGGTGTAGACGTAGACCTCGCTGCCGTCGGCCAGCGGCATGCTGTAGCGGGCGGTCAGGTTGGCCGTCCACTTCGGGGCGTTGGGCAGCGGGTTGCCGTCGACCATGGCGTTGCCGCCGACCATCGGGTCCAGCACGGTGGGGAAGGCCGTGCCCACCTGCAGCGAGCCGCCCGGCGGCACGCCCAGCGCGGCGTCCTTGATCTTGGTGTTGTTCAGCGAGCCGCCGAAGGTGACCAGCAGATCAGGCGTGATCAGCGCTTCCAGATTCAGCTCGGCGCCGTTGCCGGTGGCCTTCTTGGCGTTGAGCAGGCGGGTGGCGTTGCTGCTGCCGCCCACGGCGGTGAGCTGCAGGTCCTTGACGGTGTAGGTGAACAACGAGCCCGACAGGCGCAGCGTGCGCTTGAGCAGTTCGCTCTTGAAGCCGATTTCGTAGGAGTTCACGCTCTCCGGGCCGGCTTGCGACTGGCCCGCGAAGGCCGAGGCGTTCTGCATGGACGACGCGCGGAAACCGTTGGCGAAGCGCGCGTAGACGTTGGTCGTCGCGTCGAGCTTGTAGGTGGCCGACAGGTCGCCGCTCCACTTGCCGTCGTCGGTGCTGGCCGAGGTGCCGGTGGAGGTGTTGAAGCCGCCCGAGCCGGCGTGCGTGGTGGCCAGGTCCTTCTTGTCCTTGGTGTAGCGCAGGCCGCCGCGCAGCGTCAGGTCCTTGTTGACGGCGTAGTTCACCGAGCCGAACACGGCCCAGGCCTTGTTGGTCTGCTCCGAGTAGATGTGGTCGTTGGCGACGTGGGTCGTCGTGTCGTAGGTGATGTTGTCGATCGTGTACTTTTCGTCGAAGAGGTACACGCCGGCTTGCCAGCTCATCGGGCCGCTGGTGTTGGACTCCAGGCGCACTTCCTGCGTCAGCTGGCGGTGGCCGTTCATGCCGCTGCCGGTCTCGGAGGGGAAGGGGATGCCCGCCTGGCCGAGGACGCCACCGTCGATGTCGCCGCGCGACAGCGGCTTGACGTGCTCGCCGCCGGTGATCGAGTAGATGTTCAGCTCGGGCAGCGACCACTTCAGGCGCAGGCTGCCGCCGCTTTGCTTGAGCGTTTGCTCGTTGACGCCGTCGAAGGCGACCTTCTCGGCGTCGAAGCCGTCGGCCAGGTCGTTGGTGCCGCGCTTGATGGCGTTGGCGCGGAACAGGCGGGGGCTGCCGTCCAGGTCACGGAAGTGCACGTTGAGCAGCGCGCTGAACTGCTTGTGCGGTTCGTACAGCACCTGGCCGCGCACGGCGCTGTCGCGGTAGCCCTCGGTCTTGGGCGTCACGGCGTTGGGGGCGGTGTTGTCCACCCAGTCGCTGCGGCGCTGGGTTTGTGCCGAGATGCGCGCGGCCCAGTCGCCCGACAGCGGCAGGTTGGCCGCGCCTTCGAGGTTGACGGTGCCGTAGTTGCCCACGGTGGCGCTGACGTAGCCGTCCTGCTTCTGGCTGGGCTTGACGGAGTCGAACTTGACGACGCCGGCCGGCGTGTTGCGGCCGAACAGCGTGCCTTGCGGGCCGGCGACGACTTCCACGGCGGCCGTGTCGAAGATCGGGAAGCCCTTCAGGATGGGGTTCTCCTGGATCACGTCGTCGACGATGACGCTGACCGGCTGCGACGCGTTCAGGCGGAAGTCGGTGTTGCCGTAGCCGCGCAGGTAGAAGCGCGGGAAGGCGCGGCCGAAGCTGGATTCGATGTTCAGGCTGGGCACGCGGCCCGACAGGAAGCGCAGGTCCTGGCCGCCGGAGGCCAGCACGTCGAGCTTCTCGCCGCTGATCTTGCTGACGGCGCTGGGGACGTCCTGGATGTTCTCGGCGCGGCGCTCGGCCGTGATGACGACGGCTTCAAGCTGGCTGCGGTCCTTGGCCTGGGTTTCCTGGGCCAGGGCGGGCAGGGCGGTGATCAGTGCGAGGGCCATCAGGCTCAGGCGCGGTGCGTTCATCGGACGACGACTCCAGAATTGAAAACGGCCCCAAATGCAGGGCCGGCGTCGATTGTGCGGATGCCGAGGCGCGATGCCGCCTGTCATGGCCGGCGGTGTTGCGCAAGTCCGACGAAGTTGTCAGCTTCAGCGCCCGACGAGGGCGATCGTGGTGCGAAATGCACCGTGACAGGGCTGGTTAACCCGCGATGTAGCGAGGCCGACGGCGGCCCCGCTGGCGCATCAGAACCGGTAGCTGGCGCCCAGGCCGACGTGGTTGCCCTGGATCTCGATGCTGCGGCCGATCTCGTAGCTCTCGTTCACATAGCGAACCAGCACGCTCATTTGTGGCGTGAACAGGTATTCGCCTTGCACGATGAAGCCAGCCTTGCTTTCGAGATCGATCGAGCCGCCCAAGGACAACGCGCCCGAGCTGCTGATCTTGGCTCCTGTGGCCTTGCGCACGCCGACGCCCGCGCGCAGGTTGCTGTCGATGTTCCATAGGCCGATCAGTTCGACCGGCCAGCGCGAGAACTTGGCCGACCCGTTCTTGGCGGTGCTGTCGTCGACGTGATAGCCGATGTTGGCCTGCAGTGCGAACTTGTCGAACTCGTACTCGGCGCCGCCGAACATGTGCAGGAAGCCGCCGCTGCGGATCTTCTGGGTGCTGCCGTCGGTGTAATGGAGCTCGAGCAACGTCTCGCCGCCGCCGGTGATGCTGGCGCCCACGATGGGCCGCAGGCCCTCGGCCTGGCAGTTGAGGGACAGTGCCAGCATGGCGGCGACGACAGCGATTTGCTTTTTCATGTTGAGGTTTATGTTTTGAACAACGCCGTCCTCCTGACGGCGGCGCGAATGTAGTGGGGACCGTCGCGTTTGCCGGTATCGGGATGTATGCGAGCAACACCGGCGTGAACATTGCCGTCCGCCAGAATGCCGGCATGCAACGCCGCCACCTCATCACTGCCTGGGCGCTGTCGCCGTGGGCCGCGGCTGCGGCCGATCCCGCTTCGACGCCTGAGTTCGCCGCGCTGGAGCAACGCGTCGGCGGCCGGCTGGGCTTCTTCGCCGTCGACACGGGCAGCGGGCGCACGCTGGCGCACCGTGCCGACGAGCGCTTCGCCACCGCGTCGGCCTTCAAGATCCTGCTCGCCGCGCGGGTGGCGCAGGGCGTGGAGCAGCGGCGCTGGCGCTGGGAGGACGAGGTGCCGCTGCGCGACAGCGAACGCGTGCCGCATTCGCCCGCCTTCGACCGTTGGCTGCCGCGCGGCCGGGCGACGCTGGCCGAGCTGTGCGCGGGCATCGTCATCGAGAGCGACAACCCCTGTGCCAACGTGCTGCTGCGCCACTGCTGCGAGTCGCCCGCCGGGCTGACCGCCTGGTTGCGCGCACAGGGCGACACGGTCACCCGGCTGGACCGCTGGGAGACGGAGCTGAACGCGAACGCGCCGGGCGATGAGCGCGACACCAGTTCGCCGCGCGCCTTCGCCACCACACTGCAACACCTGTTGCTGGGCCCGGGGCTGACGCGGCCCAGCCAGGCGCGCCTGTGGGCCGACCTGCAGGCCTCCCGCACGGGGCTCAAGCGGCTGCGTGCTGGCGTGCCCGCCCAAGGCTGGCGGGTGCTGGACAAGACGGGCACCGGCATGCGCGGTGCGGTCAACGACGTGGCGCTGGTGTTCCCGCCCGAGGGCCGTGCGCCGTGGGTGGTGGCGGCGCTGCAGTCGGACTCCACGGCCGGCACCGACGCGCTGTCCGACGTGCATGCTCAGGCGATGCGGTGGCTGGTGAAGGCCTGGGCCTGACGCGGGCCCAGTCCAGCGAATCAGTGAAATCGGCGGACCAGTTGCGCTGGCCGCCCAGGGGCCACGCTTCGTTGCGGGCCTAAGCATCGGCGGGCCCGCCCCGCGCACAGTGGCGGCTCCACTTCACGGAGCCGCCGCATGGCCGCCATCACCTGTTTCATCCGCTACGAGCTGGACCCCTTCCAGCGCGAGGCCTTTCGCACCTACGCACAGAACTGGGCCCGCATCATTCCCCGCCTGGGCGGGCGCCTGCTGGGCTACTGGCTGCCCTGGGAGGGCAGCAACCACGAAGCCTGGGGGCTGGTGGGCTTCGACTCGCTGGCCAGCTACGAGGCCTACCGCGCGCGGCTGAAGGCCGACCCCGAGGCGCGTGCCAACTTCGAGTTCGCGCAGGCGCAGCGCTTCATCCGCCGCGAGCAGCGCAGCTTCTGCGAGGATGTGTGCCCATGATCGCCGTGATCTTCGAAGCGCGGCCGACCGCAGCGGGCCGTGCCGCCTACCTCGACCATGCCGCGGCGCTGAAGCCGCTGCTGGCGCAGCAGGACGGCTTTGTGTCGGTCGAGCGATTCCAGAGCCTGACAGAGCCGGACAAGCTGCTGTCGCTGTCCTTCTGGCGCGACGAAGCCGCGGTGCGCGGCTGGCGCGAGCTGGCGCAGCACCGCGAGGCGCAAGCCGCCGGGCGTGGCGGGCTGTTTGCCGACTACCGGCTGCGCGTGGCGCATGTCGTGCGCGACTACGGCCTGAGCGACCGCGAGCAGGTGCCGAGGTGAATTCGGAACCTCGCCTGGCCCGTGTGGCAGCGGCCATTGCCGACCCGACCCGGGCGCGCGTGCTTGCGCGGCTGCTCGATGGTCGCCTGCACACGGCGGGCGAGTTGGCGGCACATGCCGGCGTGACGGCGCCAACGATGTCGGCGCACCTGAAGCTGCTCGTCGACGAGGGCCTGGCCCGCGTGCGGCCGCAGGGCCGGCACCGCTATTTCGGCCTGGCGGATGGTGACGTGGCCCATGCGCTGGAAGCCCTGCTGCGCGTGGCCGACGGCCGCGACGCTGGACCGGCTGCCGACCTGAAACGCTGGCAGAAGCCCGAGATGCGCGGCCTGCGGCATGCGCGCAGCTGCTACGGGCATCTGGCCGGCGAGCTGGGCGTGAAGTGGCGTGAGACGCTGCTGGCCAAGGGTTGGGTGAGGGCTGCGGTGGATGGGCGGTATGAGGTCAGCGATGCGGGCCGGCAAGCGCTGGCCGAGCTGATGCCCGAGGGCCCTGCGGCGACGGGGCGTGTGCTCTACGACTGCGTGGACTGGTCAGAACGGCGCGACCATTTCGCGGGGCCTCTGGCGGTGGCGTGGCTGGAGGCGATGGTGGAACGTGGCTGGCTGCGGCGTGTTGCCGGCTCGCGCGAGCTGCAGCTCATGCCGCCAGGGCATCGCGCCTGGGCGGCGTGGCAGCGGGCTTGATGCCGGCGTACGGCGGCTCCGTGAGACGGGCGCTGCTCGGATGGCGTCGCGAACTAGGGAGATCGACCCACACGCACATCGGGCGTTTGCCTTTACAAGCCCATCCCATGAACAGCTTCCGAATCCGAACCGCCGCGCCGGCCGATCTCGACCTCGTCGCCCCGCTCTTCGACGCCTACCGCCAGTTCTACGAGCAGGCGCCTGACGCCGCTGCGGCGCGGCATTTCATCCGTGACCGGCTGCAGCGTGATGAATCCACCATCCTGCTTGCGTTGAACGACAAGCAGCAGGCCGTCGGTTTCGCACAGCTCTACCCCATCTTCTGTTCCATCGACGCCAAGCCCATCTACTCGCTGTCGGACCTGTTCGTCGTGCCCGAAATGCGCCGCTCGGGCGCCGGGCGGGCGCTGTTGCTGGCCGCTGAGCGCCATGCGCGCAACACGGGCCGCACGCGGCTGGAGCTGACAACGGCGCACACGAACAAGACGGCGCAGGCGGTCTACGAGTCGCTGGGATGGCGGCGCGACGAGGTCTACGCGGCCTATGCCAAGGATGTGCAGACGTGAGATGTTGGTCAAACGGAGAACCGCATGGCGACACTGGACCACCTGATCCTCAAGGTCAACGACCTCGACGCGAGCCTGCGCTTCTACACGCAGGTGCTGGGCTTCACGGATGCCGGCCAGGACGGGCCGCAGCGGGGCGTGCGGTCGGCAGAATGCCGGCCTCTTCATCACAGGTGTTCAAACCATGGCTTGGCTGTTGCTCGTCGTTGCCGGCTTGCTGGAGGTGGGCTGGGCCATCGGCCTGAAGTACACCGAGGGGTTCACGCGGCTGTGGCCGAGCGTCGGCACGGTGACGGCCATGCTGCTCAGCGTGGGCTTGCTGGGCGTGGCGATGAAGTCGCTGCCCGTCGGCACCGCCTACGCCGTGTGGGTGGGCGTGGGCGCGGTGGGCACGGCGGCGCTGGGCATCGTGTTGTTCGGCGAGCTGGCCAGTGTGGGCCGGTTGGTCAGCCTGGGTCTGATCGTGGCCGGCATCGTGGGGTTGAAACTGGCGTCCTGATGGCGCTGGTTCAGCGCTTCTTGCGCTGCGGCACCACCAGCACGGCGCCGCGCTTTTGCAGCGTGATGTCCCACTCGTAGATGTCCCGCGTGGCGGGGTCGACGGCGTAGTAGCCGAGCAGGTGGGTGGCGTCGTCGGGCTCCTTGGGGCCGTCGAAGCGCAGCGTGAACACGAAGTCGGCGTCCGTCGCATGGCGGCGGCAGCGGTAGTCGCCGCGCTTGTCGGGGCCGGCCAGGCGCAGCGCATGGGCGGTGCTGATGAGCTTGAGGCAGGCCTGGCGTTCGGTCAATCCGGCCGCAGAAGCGGGCAGCGAGAACAGCGGGAGCAGGAGAAGCGAGAGCAGGGGACGGTACATGGGGGTCAGTATCGGGGAGGCCGTTTCAGCCCGCCTGGGCGGGCACGTTCCAGCGGCGGGTGACGTCGCCGCGGCTGTTGACGCTTTCCAGGTTGACCGCGAAGCCCCACAGCCGGCCGACGTGCTTGAGCACCTCTTGCGCGTTGTCGTGCAGCGGCCGGTTCATGTGCTGCTGGTGGCGCAGCGTGAGTGAGCGGTCGCCGCGCAGGTTCACGTTCCAGACCTGGATGTTGGGTTCGCGCGTGGAGAGGTCGTATTGGCGCGACAGCGCCTGGCGCAGGTGGCGGTAGCCGCCTTCGTCGTGGATGGCGGAGATCTCGTACTCGCTCTTGGCCTCGTCGTCGAGGATGGAGAAGAGCCGGAAGTCGCGCATGATCTTCGGGCTCAGGTACTGGCCGATGAAGCTCTCGTCCTTGAAGTTGCGCATCGCGTGGTCCAGCGTGGGCAGCCAGTCGCTGCCGGCGATGTCGGGGAACCAGTCGCGGTCTTCGGCGGTGGGGTTCTCGCAGATGCGCTTGATGTCGGTGTACATCGCAAAGCCCAGCGCATAGGGGTTCAGGTTGGCGCCGGGGTGCTGGTAGACGACGTTGGTGTGGGACTTGAGCCACTCGATCATCATGCCGTCGCTCAGGTAGCCGTCGTCGTACATCTGGTTGAGCAGCCGGTGGTGCCAGAAGGTGGCCCAGCCCTCGTTCATGACTTGCGTTTGACGTTGGGGGTAGAAGTACTGCGCGATCTTGCGGACGATGCGGACGATCTCGCGCTGCCAGGGCTCCAGCAGCGGCGCGTTCTTTTCGATGAAGTACAGCAGGTTCTCCTGCGGCTCCTCGGGGAAGCGGCGGCTCTCGGCGGCTTCGTCGGGGCGGTCGGGCTTCTTGGGCAGCGTGCGCCAGAGGTCGTTGACCTGCATCTGCGCGTGGTGCTCGCGGTCCTTCAGCCGCGCGCGCTCCTCGGCGAGCGACAGCTTGGCCGGCCGGCGGTAGCGGTCCACGCCGTGGTTCATCAACGCGTGGCAGCTGTCCAGCAGCGTCTCGACGGCGTCGAGCCCGTGGCGCTCCTCGCAGTCGGCGACGTAGTTCTTGGCGTAGACGAGGTAGTCGATGATGGACGAGGCATCCGTCCACATGCGGAACAGGTAGTTCCCCTTGAAGAACGAGTTGTGGCCGTAGCAGGCGTGGGCGATGACCAGCGCCTGCATGGCCAGCGTGTTCTCCTCCATCAGGTAGGCGATGCAGGGGTCGGAGTTGATGACGATCTCGTAGGCCAGGCCCATCTGGCCGCGCTTGTAGCTGCGCTCGGTGGCGATGAACTCCTTGCCGTAGCTCCAGTGGCGGTAGTTCACCGGCATGCCGACCGACGCGTAGGCGTCCATCATCTGCTCGGCGGTGATGACCTCCAGCTGATTGGCGTAGGTGTCCAGCCCGAAGCGCTCGGCCGTTTCCTTGATGACGGCGTGGTACTCCTCGATGAGCTCGAAGGTCCAGTCATTGGGCGACGGCAGCGGCTGGCCGGGCCGTTGCGGCAGCGGCCGCATGTGCTGCAGCGGCTGGCGTTGCCGGCGCTCCGCCATGCCCTTGGGCGGGACGGCGGCGCGCTCGGGGTGGCGTCGATCCTCTTTGCAACTCATGCCGCGGCCCCTTCCTTCTTGAACAGCTCGCGGAAGACGGGGTAGATCTGCGAGGCCTCGACGGCCTTGCGCATCGCGAAGTGGCCCACCTCGTCCTGCAGCTTCTGGTATTCCTCCCAGAGGTTCTGCTCGGGCTCGGCGACCTGCACGTAGGCGAAGTAGCGGCACAGCGGCAGGATCTTGTCGGCCAGCAGTTCGCGGCAGCGGCCGCTGTCGTGGTGCCAGTTGTCCCCGTCGCTGGCCTGGGCGCCGTAGATGTTCCACTCGGTGGGCGAGTAACGCTCCTTGATGATCTGCTCCATCAGCACGAGCGCCGACGAGACCACCGTGCCGCCCGTCTCGGTGGCGTGGAAGAAGTTCTGCTCGTCCACCTCCTGCGCCTGGGTGTGGTGGCGGATGAAGACGACATCGATCTTCTCGTAGTGCCTGGTGAGGAAGAGGTAGAGCAGGATGAAGAAGCGCTTGGCGAGATCCTTGCGGCCTTCGTCCATGGAACCGGACACGTCCATCAGGCAGAACATGACGGCGCGCGTCGTCGGCACCGGGATGCGCGTGCGGGCGCGAAAGCGCAGGTCGATGGGGTCGAGGAAGGGGATGGCCTCCAGCCGGCCGCGCAGCAGCGCGATGCGCTCGCGCGTCTCGGCCAGCAGTCGTGGCGTCTCAGGGCGGTCTTCCTTCATCAGCTCCTGCTCGCGGGCCTCGAGCTCGTGCAGCTCGCGGCGCTTGTCCATGCCCAGCGCGATGCGCCGGCCTAAAGCGCCGCGCATCGAGCGCACGACGTGCAGGTTGGTGGGCGTGCCATCGGAGACGAAGCCGGCGCGCTGCGACTTCCATTCGGGCGTGTCGGCCAGCGACGTGCGGGCGAGGTTGGGCAGGGCGAGGTCGTCGAAGAAGACCTGCATGAACTCTTCCTTGCTGAGGTGGAAGACGAAGTCGTCCTCCCCTTCGCCGGAATCGCTGGCCTCGCCCGCGCCGCTGCCGCCACCTTGCCCGCCCTTGGGCTTGGGTACGCGGTCGCCCTTGACGTATTCCTGGTTGCCGGGCCGCACCACCTCCCGAACGCCGCCGTCGCCGTGGCCGAACACGGGCTCGTTCAAGTCCCGCTTTGGGATCTTCACGTCCTCGCCGCGCTCGATGTCGCGGATGCCGCGGCCGTCCACCGCGCGCTTCACGGCCTCGCGGATCTGCTCCTTGTGGCGGCGCAGGAAACGCTCACGGTTGCCGATGGACTTGTTCTTGCCCGACAGCCGTCGGTCGATGATCTGCTGCAGAGACATCAGAAGCCTCCCAGCGGGCCGAGTGCCGGGCCGCCCCAAGCCGGCCCGCATCCCCTCGGGGGCTGAGGCCGGACATGGTGAGTCCTGCGGACTCGCCATGCCTGCCGAAGGGCCGCAGCGAAGGCTGCGGCGCGGCCTGCAAGGCTGGCCGGCGTACCCGCCGGACGAGGGGCCCCATGGCTGCGGCGCAGGAAACGCTCACGGTTGCCGATGGACTTGTTCTTGCCCGACAGCCGTCGGTCGATGATTTGCTGAAGCGACATCGCTACCTTTCCGCGGGCCAACGCAAGCGTCGGCCGAGGGGCTCATGTTCAGCTCGACTTCCTCACGCGCAAGTACCACTCGCACAGCAGCCGCACCTGTTTGGCCGTGTAGCCCTTGTCGACCATGCGCTGCACGAAGTTCTCGTGCTTCTTGGCGTCTTCGGCGCTGGCCTTGGCGTTGAAGCTGATGACGGGCAGCAACTCCTCGGTGTTGGAGAACATCTTCTTCTCGATGACGGTGCGCAGCTTCTCGTAGCTGGTCCACAGCGGGTTCTTGCCGGCGTTGTTGGCGCGAGCCCGCAGCACGAAGTTGACGATCTCGTTGCGGAAGTCCTTGGGGTTGGAGATGCCGGCCGGCTTCTCGATCTTCTCCAGCTCGGCATTCAGCGCCGCGCGGTCGAAGACCTCGCCGGTGTCGGTGTCACGGTACTCCTGGTCCTGGATCCAGTAGTCGGCATAGGTCACGTAGCGGTCGAAGATGTTCTGGCCGTACTCCGAGTAGCTCTCCAGATAGGCCGTCTGGATCTCCTTGCCGATGAACTCGGCGTAGCGCGGCGACAGCTGTTCCTTGATGAAGCCGACGTACTTCTCCTCCATCTCCTTCGGGAACTGTTCGCGCTCGATCTGCTGCTCCAGCACGTACATCAGGTGCACCGGATTCGCGGCAACCTCGGCCGAGTCGAAGTTGAAGACCTTGGACAGGATCTTGTACGCGAAGCGCGTGGAGATGCCGCTCATGCCCTCGTCGACCCCGGCGTAGTCGCGGTACTCCTGGTAGCTCTTGGCGCGCGGGTCGGTGTCCTTCAGGTTCTCGCCGTCGTAGATCTGCATCTTGGAATACAGCGACGAGTTCTCGGGTTCCTTCAGGCGCGTGAGCACCGCGAACTGGCTCATCATCTTCAGCGTGCCGGGCGCGCACTTGGCCTCGGCCAGCGACGAGCCGCGGATGAGCTTCTCGTAGATCTTGACTTCCTCGCTGACGCGCAGGCAGTACGGCACCTTGACGATGTAGACGCGGTCGAGGAAGGCCTCGTTGTTCTTGTTGTTGCGGAAGGTCTTCCACTCGCTCTCGTTGCTGTGTGCCAGCACGATGCCATCGAACGGAATGGCGCCGAAGCCTTCGGTGCCCTTGTAGTTGCCCTCTTGCGTGGCCGTCAGCAGCGGGTGAAGCACCTTGATCGGCGCCTTGAACATCTCGACGAACTCCAGCAGGCCCTGGTTGGCCAGGCACAGGCCGCCGGAGTAGCTGTAGGCATCGGGGTCGTCCTGTGCGAACGTCTCGAGCTTGCGGATATCGACCTTGCCGACGAGAGACGAGATGTCCTGGTTGTTCTCGTCGCCCGGTTCCGTCTTGGCCACGCCCAGCTGCTTGAGCACGCTCGGGTAGCGCTTGACGACCTTGAACTTGCGGATGTCGCCACCAAACTCGTCGAGCCGCTTGACGGCCCAGGGCGACAGGATGCGGTTCAGGTAGCGGCGCGGGATGCCGAAGTCACGCTCCAGCAGCGGGCCGTCCTCGACGGGGTCGAACAGGCCCAGCGGCGACTCGTTCACCGGTGAGCCCGCCAGCGCATAGAACGGCACATGTTCCATCAGCACCTTCAGCCGCTCGGCGATGGAACTCTTGCCGCCGCCCACCGGTCCCAGCAGATAGAGGATTTGCTTCTTTTCTTCCAGACCCTGCGCGGCGTGCCGGAAGTAAGACACCACCTGCTCGATCGCTTCCTCCAGCCCGTAGAACTCTGCGAAGGCCGGATAGATCTTGATGGTCTTGTTGGCGAACAGGCGCGACAGACGCGGGTCGTTGCGCGTGTCAAGCATCTGCGGCTCGCCGATGGCCTGCAGCATGCGCTCCGCTGCGGTGGCGTACGCGAGGGGGTTTCGCTTGCACTCGGCAAGGTACTCCTCCAGCGTGAGTTCCTCGACCTTCGTGCGCTCGTAGCGAGCTGCGAAATGGCTGATGACGTCCATGCCGATCTCCTGCGGTTTGAACCCACAGGGCCGCGCGCACGAGCCGTGTTCGCGGGAACTGGGGGGTTCTGATCGCGCCTCAACTGCAAGGCGTCATCAGAACTCTCCACTCGGCGTATCGACAGCCTGAGCTTGCTGTCGCGGTTGGCCGGTCAATCGCAAGAATAAGCCGCCTGACGCACCTCAACAACGCGGTTGATATTCGGCAGGAAGCGTAGTCCAGCATACGCCCGCCGCGGGGGACAAGACCCGACACTTTTCATGGAATTACCCTCGGGTCGCGTCGAGCTTGTCGCAAGCCCTGCAGCGTGGGTGAAAAACTGTTGGCCCGGTAACAGGGCGGTGACAGTTCGCTGCCTGCTGGTGCGCTGCGTGGCCGATGGCGGTGCGCGCCGCTGCGGTCGAGCCGCGTCGACCGCAGCGGCCCTACAGGGTTCAACCGCGCAGTTTCTCGAGCAGGCCCGACAGCGCGTCCAGCGAGTCGAAATGGATGGCCACTTCACCGCTCTGTCCACCGCGCTTGCTGTGCTTCTTCACGCGGACTTCGACCGTGGTGCCGAGCGCATCGGCCAGTTCTTCTTCCAGCCGCAGCACGTCGCGGCTCTTGTCGGTCTTCACGCGCAGCAGCGGCGCCTGGCGAGCGGCGCCCTGCGTCTTGGCGACGAGCTTCTCGGCCTCGCGCACGCTGAGCTTCTTGGCCGCGATCTCGCTGGCCGTCGTGATCTGTGTTGCACCGTCGAGCGGCAGCAGTGCGCGCGCGTGGCCCATGTCGAGGTCGCCGGCCATCAGCATGTTCTGCACCGGCGTTGCGAGGTTCAACAGCCGCAGCAGGTTGCTGGCCGCACTGCGCGAGCGGCCCACGGCTTGCGCGGCCTGCTCGTGCGTGAGGCCGAACTCGTCGGTCAGGCGCTTCAGGCCTTGGGCCTCTTCGAGCGGGTTGAGGTCTTCGCGCTGGATGTTCTCGATCAGCGCCATCGCGGCGGCTGATTCGTCGGGCACCGCCTTCACGAGCACCGGCACTTCGCGCAGGCCCGCGAGCTTGGCCGCACGGAAGCGGCGCTCGCCTGCAATGATCTCGTAGCTGACGCCACCGTTGGGCGTGATGGGCCGGACCAGGATCGGTTGCATGATCCCTTGGCCCTTGATGGATTCGGCCAGCTCGTACAGCGAGCCCTCGTCCATGCGCGTGCGCGGCTGGTATTTGCCGGCCTGCAACTGCTCCAGCTTCAAGGTGCTGGGCAGGCCGTCGCGTTCGGGAGCGGGGGTGTCGCTGACCTTGGGGCCCAGCAGGGCTTCCAGACCGAGGCCGAGGCCTTTGGGTTTCTTCGTTGCCATGGGGCCGGATTGTCCTTCAGCGCCCCGTGAGGCTGTTCAGCAGCGCGCGGCCTTCCGGCCAGTCGCCCAGGCCGGAGTCGGCATTCAGATGCCCGCGTGGCCCGGCCATGACGACGCTGGCGCCCCAGTCGGCCGCCATCTGCGTGGCGCGTTCGGGTGTGCAGAAAGGGTCGTCGCTGCTGATGACCGCGATGCTGGGGAAGGGCAGGCGGCCGCGGCGGATGGGGCGCCAGTTGTGCAGCTGCGGCGGCATGTCCTCGCGCTCGGTGTCGGGCGGGGCGACGAGCAGCGCGCCGGCCACGCGGGCCGTGTGCTGCGAGTGCTCGGCCCAGCTCGCCACCAGCTGGCAGCCCAGCGAATGCGCCACCAGCAGCGCCGGGGCGTCGTCCTGCAGCAGCACCTCGTCCAGCCGCGCCATCCAGTCGCCACGGCGCGGCCAGTGCCAGTCGTGCTGGTCCACGCGCTGGTCGCCGTGCAGGCGCTCCCAGCGGCTCTGCCAATGGTCGGGGCCGGAGTTCTGCCAGCCGGGAAGGAGCAGGACGCGGGTGGGATTCATGGTTTGCCCTTAAGCTGCACGGTTCGCGATTTTCAGTGGAGCAGCGGTCATGACGTTCAAGGTGTTTGTGGATGGGCAAGAGGGCACGACGGGTCTGCGGATTCATGAGTACCTCGCGGCCCGCACCGACATTGAGGTGCTCAAGATCGATGCCGACAAACGCAAGGACCCGGCCGAGCGCGCCCGCCT
>JACCDX011245758.1_pt1 | contig 16199 bp, 18 predicted proteins | sample 7449681 | NCBI WGS metagenome assembly JACCDX01 (sample SAMN15323450, study PRJNA562643) | freshwater metagenome | isolation source: river surface water | place: USA:Blue River Watershed | collected 2017-08-18 | reverse complement strand
TATTTTTTTATATTTATCTACTTTCATCCGCAGAATAACTCATGAAGATGCTCTTTCCACAACCACAAATACAATACTCATCTATTTTATTGGAATAAATCTCAATAAGTTCACTTATGTCATCTCGACAAATAGGACAGTCAATGATATTGCAAAACGCCATTTTTGTTAAACATTTCGTACAAAAATAATGCTTGCAATTACTCTCTATATTGTGATTCTTTACACAATCTTTATTTTTCCCAGAAAAATTTTCATAACATATTGGACAATTTTCATTCTCATTCTCAATCTCATTTATATTCTCAGTATTATTTTCTTGATTTTTGTCTGTTTCCGTATTCGTCTCTGTTTTTGTCATATATTTCATAAAATAGTGTTAAATATAGATTTAGAAGGATTAGAAATAAAAATAATCAATTTTTTATTTTCCATATCAATTCAAAAATAAAGATACCAAATAAATATACAAAATAAATATACATAAAAAGATACCACATAAAGATATATATATATTTAGATAAAAAGATGAAAATAAATATTATTGTTGCATATGCAGATAACTATGTGATTGGTCATGATAATAAAATGCCATGGTACTATAAAGAGGACTTAGAGTACTTTAAAAGAATAACTACACATGTTAAGGATTTAACCAAACAAAATGTTGTCATTATGGGTTCAAAAACATATCTTTCTCTACCAAACCCGTTAAAAAATCGCATAAATATCGTTATAACATCAAATCCATCAAAATTTAAAAACGATCCAACCCATAATCAACACTCTAATCTTTATTTTGTAGATTCACTTGGAAATGCAATGGAGATATGTAATGACTATTATAAAAATAAGTTAATTGAAGAGGTTTTTATCATTGGTGGTGCTGAGATATATAAATACTACTGTACTAGTTTTTACATTAGATACTTAAATAAGGTATATATAACAAGAATTCATAGAGCCATTGACGGAGATAAACACTTCTATAAAATGACAGATTCTTTATTTTATATTTCAGTTAAAAAATCCCAATTACATGAAGAGATTGAATATCAAGTATTGCAATATGATACTACATATAAACATCCAGAGGAAACATATTATGAAAAACTTTCCGGCATGTTAAAGGATGAAAATATAGTGATACATAATCAAAATTCATATTATAATTCATTTGATTTTAATGTTAAAATTGATTTGACCAAATCATTTCCCATATTCACACCCCTAAAAGACAAATGCCGAGAAAGTATAAATAAAATGATGATATATTTAAAAAATGATAAATTAATAAAGTTAATGGAAAAAATAATTCATAAAGAGTCTACTTACATCAATCTGCTTGATGTAGAGCCATTTGATTCAACATATTTCTTTTATGAATCACAAAAGAACCTGTCATGTCATGTTGTTCAAAAGAAAGGTAATATATTGGCAGATGTTCTATATAATATCCTTTTTTCATCATTATTGCTTCATATCCTTTCTAAATTAATGAACTATAAACCATATATATTAAAGTATGAATGTGTAACAGTATTTTTTAATAAAAAGAAAGAATCAATTGTCCAAAATTTAATATTAAATGAGCTCTCTATTCTTCCTATTTTAGAGATAAAAGATAGAAATCAACAGTCAATTACAGATTTTAATACGGAAGATTTGATATTATTAGGATTATAATAATAAAACAATGAAATAATAAACAATAAAATAAACAATAAAATAAAAAAATTGATTAAAATTATCACTATATTCCCATCTCTCCAGTTCAAACCATTAAAAACACCGTATAAATCATGGGTATTTCAGTTAATTGTAAAGAGAAGGGATTTTGCTGTTCATACAGCGGTTGGAATAGATTAAGAGTTACTATAATTGAAGCAACTTTAAGATATTTGAGAGCTAAATTTGTTTTAGACGAAAGTACTAAAAATGAAGATGATGAAGATTACAATTATGGTTACAACAAAAAAGAGATTGAAAAATTTATCGACAGAATAAATATTTTACTTTCAACGTCAACACATAAAGATGGTCATGTAAATATATTTATTCATATTATTACCGAATTTCCACAATATATTGATGCATTAATTTATTTCAATGTTGGTGGGATTTATTCATTAGTTAATAAATCTGATTGTGAAGGCTTTTATTCTCCAGGTAATTCATTAGATATAATTATTTTACTGGATCTCATTAAACCAATTATTAATGAATACTATAATGATGAATATAGTACTATATATGAAGATATATATGATATGTTTGAAGAGAGTTGGAAAGAGAAAGAGAATGTTATCATATCTTAATTACGTTTCCAAATATAAATATAATTCTATTATAAAATATATAATAAAATTAATTATGGATCCAATGGATGTAGAATATGAACTTCCAAATATAAATGATATAGAAGCAGTTGCCTTATTGGTTTATAATATACTATTTTCATCAAATGCAATACCTGATCATATGCAGAAAGAGGCTTTTGCACTTTATTATCATCAAAAATATGGTGAGAATAATATGAAAGATATTTGCAAAGCAATTGCGAAAACCATGTTTAAATATTATTATTGTGAATGGTGCCGTGACTACAATCAAGATAACATTGTTATAACATATAAACCAATCATTGCTGGTACAGATGGTAAATCAATGAATCAATATAAATGTCTACTGTGTCAAAGGTGTAATGCAATAAATCAACATATTTCAAATCTACCAAATAATTATAAGGTTAATATACTGTATAAAGAGATAGCACCATATATCTATTATGACATAGAATGGTGTAAAAAATGCATTAAGGAATGGTATCGAAATTAAGAAAGATTAAAAAAATTGATGAAAAAATTTATTTGATATAAAAATTACCCAATATAAAAATATAAAACTATAAAAACAAAAATCATAAAAAATGAAAAAAAGCACTACAATACCACCTATCGATCTAACATATGATAGCGATTCAATGGATATTGATGATACATTATCATCAGTATTTATCAATTCTATAAATATTTATGAACAAACATTCTCTCCAATGGATATCGATTATGACCATCCAACAGACGAAGAACTTATTAAAAAAACCATAAATAATGTTAAAAACACTGTATTTCCAAATACTGCGTTTAATACAACAATTGAAAGAGAGAATTTTGCAATAAAGCATCATAAAAATTTCGGTAATGATTTCAATACAATTTGTCGAAATATAGCCGAAAACAGATTACGCTATAATTATTGTTCATGGTGTTACGTAAAAGATAATGGTAATAATTTAATTATTGAACATCTTCATATAATAGATGCAAATAACAATAGATATGCAGGTAAATATCGCGGTGTTTTATGTAAAAAGTGCAATGTTTATGAAGGTGTAATAAAAAATAAATCAAATGCAGATAAAACAGATTATTTGTATAATAAAATTAAAGAACATATAAATTATGATAAAAATTGGTGTAAAGAACGAATAGAAGAATGGTACGGTATAGAAATAGATTGACTATTACAAAAATATATTTTTATTGTTTTTTTATAACAAATATAAGATCTTTATCTCAACGTCATTAAATACATGAATTTATTGATATCGGCTAATATGTCATCCCTAATGCTTGACAAATCAGTATTACTATTCATCGATATATATTTATCGATATCGCGTTCAATCAATTCACGATAATCCCTCATCATTACTAAAAATTCATTCTTCCCATTAGGATCAATAATCTTTATCTTCTTTTCCTTCATATCCAACCTCTTTCCATTTTTCCCCAACATAACTTCGACAAATTTGTCGATATTTTCATTTAACGATGCGTATAATTCATCTGTTGCTTTATGTTCGGCATAAGAATATGTTTTCCAGTGATATATTTTAACATCTATTAAAAGATTAAGGAAATTTCGAACTAGTTTTGATTTAAGGACAACATTCGATTCGCGTTTTAAATTGTTACTTCCATTTGCATTTTTATTACGATTAGTGGTAATTCGATTTCCATTATTTTTTTCATTTTTTCCATTTCTTTTATTCTTTTCATTATTTTTAAAGGATTGAATACTGTCATTTCGACGATTCATTTTATAATATATAATGATATAATAAAATAAGATATTTTAAATATATATAAGAAATAATTATGAAGAAAAATGCATTTGCTATTGTTCATTTTGGAAGTAAGCCAAAATATTTAGAGTTAGAAATATATTTAGCAATAATGTTAAGGAAAAATAGTAAGGCAGATATTGTATATTTATATTCTGTAAATGATACGCCAAACGAATTTGTAAAAACTATAGGAAAATTTGTAACCAAAACTGTTCCTTATGATGACGATGGAATAACATATAATATAAAGAATTTTAAATCATACTATACTCATTTCAATACATTACGAACTTGCAATTTTATATTTGCTTATAATCTCACAGAATATAAGAAAATTTGTTTAATAGAATCTGACATGATAATTTTAAGAAATATAGATGATATTTTTGATTTAAATACTCCATCGGTTTTAACATATTATTATCCACGCAAAATATTAGAAAATTTTAAGATAAAATTAAACACAAATAAAAATTTTGAAGAATGTTCTAAGAAAAGTTATGTTAATGGCGGAATTATGCTTTTAAACCCATCTAAGGAAAAATTTAAAGAATCCGTTAAAAATATTAAGAAAATTATATCTTATAATTGTCTGTATCCAAATGAAATGCTTTTTTTAATGGGATATAAGGAAATTTACAATTTGCCTTTTAAATATAATGGCGTGCAATATAATTTGGAAACATATAAGAAAAATTTCAACTTAGATATGGAGAAATATATGTCAATAATTCATATTAATTCAAATGAATATAAACATGTGGATGTGATAAGAGATAAATGGCTTAATAAAATTAAGGAAAATAAGAGATTATTATATATTTTCATATGCTCGTTTAAAAAAATATATTATGAAAAATACCAGGATAAAATAGAAAAATTACTCAAGCCATTAGATAAGTTTAAATGAAATATATAAATAATTAATTAATTTTTAATTTTTAAAATAATATGAATTGAAAAAAAAATCTAACATATAGATATATATAAAAATGAATCCATCTGTCGCTCTTTTGCAAAATTTGGCCAGTCAAAACAACGTTTTCTACGTTCCCGATAACTCTTACTCTTACTATGTTAAGTCATCCGTTGGTAATTCTAGAGACTTACCTCCTGTTTTCTCTTACTATGCTAACACCGGTCCCGTTTCCGGTCCTAATCCCAACAAACCCACTTTGGGAGGTACTATCTCTTTAGCTTCTGGACCTAATCTTTCAGGAACTGGCGCTTATGTTAATGCTGCAGTTTACGATCAATCTGGAAACTACTACATTGGTGGTAATTTCCTTACCGTTGACGGTGTTTATTGCTCCGGTATTGCCAAGTGGAATGGTACTGCTTGGTCTGCTGTTGGAGGTGGTTTCAACGGCTTAGTTTATGCACTTGCCGTTGATTCTAATGGTAATTTATATGCAGGTGGTGATTTTACTTCTACTGCAAGTGGTGCAACTGCCTTATTGGCTCTTGCCAAGTTGCCTGTTGGTGGATCTGCATGGGTCTCTGTTGGATCTTTGGCTAAATCTTCTCCCGCTTTATCTTCTGGATATACTACATTCAATAGTGCTATTGTCTACTGTTTAACTGCTGATAATAATGGAAATATTTATGTTGGTGGAAATTTCTATTGGGTTAATAATAGTCCTGCACAAAGTTTGGCAACTATCAGTGCATGTGGTGGATTAAGTCCTCTTTTAGGTTCTGGTACTCTTGGTATTACTGGTAGTGCTTGGAATGTTTACCCAAGAACATTATGCTATGATTCTAACCACAATATTTTATTTGTTGGTGGTACTTTCCTATATTCAGATAGTTCTGCAGCCACTGGTAGAGCTAATTTGATGGCTGTTAATCTTAGTGGTTTAACTCCTACTGTTATTACACTTGGCCAAACCGCAACTGGTTCTATCATAGCAAGTCCTGTCAGTGCTTTAGCTCTTAACTGTGGTAACTTATATATTGGAACTGATGATTCCGTAGGTATTACAACGAACTCTTGTTTAGGCTACATTAATTTAATGAGCAGTTTGGTTACTATTAATGATGTTGTTGATGGTTCAGGTAGATATATTGCTAAAGGAGCTACCACAACTTATAACGTGATCCATGCTCTCATGTCTACTTCTCAAGGAGTAGCTGTTGCTGGTAAATTTACTGCCACTAGTGCAGGAACAAGTACTGCTCTTCCTCTTCAAAACTTTGTTTTATTTGTTAGTCCCAATTGGGTCTATCCTGCAGGAATCAATTCCGTTAACAACCAGTATTCTGATACCACCATTGCTGTTGATGATTTGCAAAATATTACCATCACTTCATCTGATACCTCTGGAACCGCCACTGATGATCACTGCAACATCTTGAAGCAATACAGAGACTACGTCAATGTCAACTATGGTGCCACTACTCTTGTCACTCTTCTTGAAAATGGTGATAATGTTCTCGTTTATGCTTACAAGAACCAAACCACTGGTCAATACTTCGTTCAATCATCTAATGCCAGTAACGGAACCGCTAACACCACTCTTACCAATATGGTTTAAAAAAATAGTATAATATATAAATCAAATTATTAAATCTTATTAATCATATATTTAATTTACTCTCAATAATAAATTAAATATCTAAAGTACAATTATAATAACAATGTATACTAATCACACTTTTTTATTAAGTAATTATTCATCATGTAATCCAAATACTCCTTGTCCCAATCCTCTTCCAATTAAAACAGGAATAATATTTAAAGGAAAAGTTTCCAATCAAAATCCCAATGATACAGCCATCATTAATACGTCAATATTTGGTCCTGACGGAAATTATTATGTTGGAGGTGATTTTCTCACAGTTGAAGGAATCAATTGTTATGGCATTGCTAAATGGGATGGTATTCAATGGTCGCCTGTTGCAGGTGGATTCAACAATGCAGTTAATGCTCTTGCATTTGATACATACAATAATCTTTATGCAGGTGGTGCTTTTACAGCAAGTGCAGATGGCACCACCCCACTTCTTGCTGTTGCAATTCTTCGTCAAAATTCAACTTCATGGCAAAGTGTCGGCACTCTCGCACAAAGTCAATACACATCACCTTTCATTAAATGTACTGTTTATGCACTTTGTCCAGATCCAGCTGGAAACATTTATATTGGTGGTGATTTCATTTATATAAATAACAGCCTCACTGCACAATATGGTCTAGCTGTAACAAATGCTTGTGGAACTCTCTCTTCTCTTTGCGGAGGTGTAACCGTTGCGACTTCTGGAACAACATCCGTCAATGCATTAACTTTTAGAAGAAATACTCTTTTTATTGGTGGCAATTTTGCAGGAATACAATCAACAGTTTCTGCAAATCTCGTTGCAATCAATCTTTTAACTTTCCCACCAACACCATTTGCAGTTAATACAACAGGAGCCACATCAATAGTCAGCTCTTTAACAACTGATTCTCAAAATGTCTATGTTGGAACAAATAGTGGATCAGCACTTTATGCAGGTGGAAGTTCATCAGTTGCATACATCAATTTTTATACTGCTGGATTACCTCTAGTTGATGTTAAAGATTCAAACGGAAATTATATTCCAGTAAGTACAGCCCTTTCAACAACAAGAATTTTAAATTTAGCAATTGGAAATTGTGCTCTTTTAATATGTGGTTGTTTCAATAAAGCGACTGGTGGTACAGGTACAGTGCTTGCGAATACCGATGTTGTTTTATATAATTTTGCAGTTTATCAATCAAATACGTTTGATTCCGATTGCATTCCGTCAAATAACGGTATAACATCGATAGCTGTTGATGCTATTGGTGACATTTATTTAACATATATATATGGAGCTGGTTCAGGCATTATAAAGATATTGAAAGAATAATTTTTTACTTAACAAAAACAAAAAAACAAAAAACAAAAAAACAAAAAAACAAAAAAACAGAAACAAAAACATTTTTTTTTATAAATTTTGATATTAAAGAGATATTTAATGTCAATAACATATACTATAAATGGAGTACCAAATAACAAAAAAGGATAATCTTATAATAACCACTTTTTCTCATTTCCTATCTCAATATAACCCACAAATACCGCTGTTTCAACGAGAATTTATAGAAGAACGAATCGCATATTTTTTTAATAAAATTATCGACCATATCATTAAAAATAATGAGAATTCATCACTTCCTTTTCTAAATCTAATTCACATCGCTAATTACGAAAATAAATGTTATATTCTAGATGGACAACATCGATTCTTCGCATATAAGAAGTATTACGATACATACAAAACAGACTTTGACATATTTTTTTGTAAAAAAGATTGTGCAACAATTCAAGAGGTTAAAGAGTATTTTATAGATCTTAATAATAATTATCAGCTTCATGACCTTATTCTTGACGAAAATGATCTTGATAAATCAAATGAAATAAAACGATATCTCAAGACAAAATACTCGAAGCATTTGTCTAACTCAGAAACTCCAAGATATCCAAATGTAAATCTTGATCAAATAACAAAGCATTTTCTCATACACAATAAAGAGCTCTCTTCAAAAGCCATCTTGGAAAAGATAGAAGCATTAAACACTGAAATAGAATCAAATCTTAAAGAGAACAACCATGAATTGTACGAACAAGCATTTAAAAAACAAAAATTTTATATAGCATATATTTTCATCAAGACAGAGTGTGAAAACAAACGAAAACACATCCCTAAAACACTCCGCCATAAACTATGGCGTTCGACATTTGACGATAAAATGAACGGATATTGTTATGTATGCACTGCCCCGTTAAATATCGAGAATTTCCACGCGGGACATATATTATCGGTTAAAAATGGAGGAGATACAAACATCAATAATTTAAAGGTAATTTGTTCGTTATGTAATCTTTCAATGGGTTCGCGAAATTTAGAAGAATTCAAGGAGAAATATTTTTGAGGCAAGCAAAATAAAAAACAAAAACAATAAAAACAATAAAAACAATAAAAAAAATAAAAAAACTGATTTAAAAAAATACTTAATCTATTATTTATTGAATAATAAATTAAAATGGATTTTTACGTATCACAAATGAAAAAGAATGAATTAATTAATAAAAATCAAAATAAGATATATGTGATAAACATAGAGGAGAGTATTGAAGATATAGAAGACGGAACTTCAAATAATGAATTTTATCAAAATAAAGACACATATAGTTTGAATATTCTACCAACTGATTTAGAAAAAGGTTATGATGCAGATGAAGATAATGTAAATAAAATGCTTAATGAAGCACATTACTTAAAAAGTCAAAACAGCAAAAAATCACCATACAATACGTTTAACGACAATAACCTTTCACAACAAACATATCAATCTACAAAACACACTCAAACACAAGAATCAACCGTATATAATAATTTAATTTCGAAAATTAGAGGATATTTTATTAAATAAAAAAATGATTTTTTTTATTTCTATATCATAATCATCATCAATATTATAATTAAGTAAATAAATATGGAAACCAACTTTTTTGGAGATGGAAAATTTGAATTTATAGTAAATGAGAACGAAAAAGAAATGTACATAAACGCATGGAATGCTATAACAACATGTAATATGTGGAATTGGTTAAAAACTTATGAACCAGAGTACGGCTTTATGTCAGCAACACATCAAAATATCGACATAATTTCCAATGAAATGTTAAAAGAATCGATTGCAAGAGCCCATTCAGGAGCATCATATGCATTAACAATGCGTGCGATGCAATATATAGCAAAAAATGGATATATTGCTTTTAAAGAAGAGAAAATAAACTACTATAAAGAGAAGATGCAAAAAGAGCAAAGAGAACAAATAGAGAAAAAAGAACAAAAAAATAGTCCATTAATTAATAATTTCTTTACAGAATCTCAACCACCATTATGTGATGAGATTTCAAATGAATCTCATCCATCTGTATGTGATGAGATTTCAAATGAATCTGAACCGCTATTGTGTGAAACAGATATTTAATGAAATATTAAGAAAAATATATTATTTATCTCAATATATATTATTATAATGAATTCACAAACAAATGAATGTACACAAAATTATAAATTCTGGCAATTTATTTATAAATACAATAAAATAAATAAAACAAAGGTTGTTCTTACTCCAGCCGAAAGATTCAATCTTTGCAACTATATGAATGGAAAACCATACGACAAAAAAACATTACAAAGATTTATTTCACAATAGGTGCCAATATCACTTTAGCATTACCATTTAAGTAATAGTTTGCAACGGCATATTGTCGAGAATTTACATTTTGGTTCTTTTTTACGCTCTTAATTGCCTTTGTCATATACCACAATTGGGCATTGACATTGCATTGAGTTATTCTTTTACAATAACTGGGTTCTTTTATATTTATTGAATTCATATTATAATATAATACAATATATTTTTTTATACTATGAAAAAGTTTTTCCATGCCTATATATTTCATTGATCTTTAAATTTCTGGTTTGTTCTAATAAACCATCTCTATATCTCTTCCATTTTTCATCACAACTAATTTTTGTCTTCTCTTCATATTCATTTTGTAAAAGAATAATATCATTCACTTGTTTTTCACTCAACACAATGCCAGCGCCCATCTTTTTATTCCTTTATCTTCTTTTTCAATTACAATCACAATTATCATTATCTTTATTTTCGCATTTATTTTGCTAAGTAAAATAAATCATCATTTTTTTTCACAATAATTTATATAATATGAAAAAGAGCAACATCCATAATCCAAAACAAAAACACACCATAAAGTACATTATACCAATCGGTACTTTATGTCATATAGCATATCTTTTTAAGAGAAATAATTTAAAACTCACTTCCTATCCATTTGATTGGATTTTTTCCAATCTTCATAACGTTATTCATGCATTAAAAGATGATTTTAAAACATTTCTTGATAAATCAAAATACATCAATATTGAATCCAAAAAATGTGGTCACATCATTTACCATCCACAGATGTTTAATCACCACAATCCCCTAATGAACGAACCTGATTATGATTATTTTGTGAGATGCATTAATCGCCTTAAAAGAACTATTAAAGCCCCAGAATTAAAATTAGTAGCCGTTATATTCACCAATTTCATCGACAATATTACAACAACTTTTACCGATTATATTATAAAAATGAATCACAAACTTAAAAAGCATATAACTAATTATAGATTACTCTGTATAGTGCATTATTCAAATAGACCGACAAATCATTATCATTTAACAACCCATAAAAATATCGATTTTTTAGAAATATCAACCATATCCATTAGTAATGGTGTTGAATTTGTTCATCCACCAGATAATGATTATTTAGATAAACTTATAAATGATATATATGATTTTGACTTAATACCGATAAATAATTCTTTAAATAACTGACATTATGACGAAGACGCCAATAATTCCGTAGAAAACATCTTTAAATAATTATTTATTCTCTCAATAATTTTCATGCAATCGTTTTTTAAAGGAACCATTATTTTAGGTACATAATCATTCAATGCGATATCTTTAACCATTTTAACAAATTCAATATCATGCATAACAAATTCAGTTACTTCCTTGTAGTGTGATAAGATATAAATTGAAAAGACAGCTCTTTCAGCAAGGTAGTAAAACTTTTGCAATTTCAGTTCACATTTTGCAATGCACATAACAGAAGCAATTATACTCATATTATTTAAAATATATTGAGTAGTTTCATCAAAGTTATATTGAACCGAAATATTGAGTAAAAATACACCAAACAGGCTATTCATGGAATCATATCTTTCCAATCCAGAATCCAAATAATATTTGAGATAACCAAATTTATCAGTTAACATCATTTGAAACAATTTGCGCCATAAAATATCGATATATTTGTCGTTATTAATTGCAATATCTTTAACTCCAAATTTAGGATTAATCATTTCATTCATTTTATTGAAAAAATATACATAATTTTTCATAAATCCCATGACAAATTTAACGGATATTTTGTATTTTTTACCACCAAGTGATTCGATCTTTACAATAAAATGATCAACACTCAAAGAGCTGATAAATTTCACTTCATATTCCATCTCACTATTGTCTAATAAGAAGTACCATATCGACTTTTTATACCAAAAATCAACCATACCTTCAGCATATCCCATAATATAATTTTTAACCATATCACATAACGTTAAAATGGAAATATTATCAGTTATGAAAAATAAAGATTCCTGTTGAACTGTAAATGGCAATATTAAACGGGAAAAATAATCAGTCAGTTTTATATAGTTATCTTCATGACCTTCCCCACACATATAAAGCACTTCAATTCTCTCCTTTCTGTTGCTTTCATTACTACTTACATAGTAGCTATATTTTTTATCATTATCATTTGGCACAGATGCAAAGAGTGTCGATATGTCATAAAGTGCAAACTTCTTCGTTGCTTTTAATGACACATTTGTACTAAGTTCACCTTCCAATTCCATTTTAATAAATAGTTAAACAATCGATCAATTAAATAATTAAACAATTAAATAATAATTCAAAATATAATCTATATGATTTATAATATCTATTAAACAATTAAATAAAAAAAATCATCAATTTTTTTATTGCCAATATATATGAATAACATATTCTCTCTAAATAAGTTTAGAAAAATAAAAGAGAATTATTATGATTCCAAAGAGAATTGTTTAAAAAAAACAGATACATATATTCAGTCAAATCCTCGCTTCAAAAAATTTGATCAAATCTACTTTTATGCAGGAGATTATAAAGATATTAATAAATATGGTTTATTGCCATTAAGATATTATTACAGTTTAACAGACAATAATAATAACAATACCTCATCAAAATCAAAATCAATATCCAATAAACACGACAAATCAATTAAATCAAATAACTATCCTAAAGATTCATTTCCAACCTTCAAATTGTATAAAAATATCGACTATATATCGATAACAAATACATTTAAATATATGTTTGATAAATTTAAAAAAGGACTTTTCGTCATTATTAGGGACAATAAAATAGCTCTTTATCTACCATTTTCCAATGCAAATTACAAAAATAATTGGTTTAAACAAACATATTTTACAGACGAAGAGAAAGAATTATTAAATAGCATATCGTCAAATAATTTCAACTCACTAGACCAAATAACAAAGAGTAAATTAAACAAAAGTATAATCGATTTTATGAATAAATATCCAGATCAATATAAATATCGAAAAATAAATTTTAAGAGAAATGAATGGTATGCAAATAATTGCCTTTTACGAAACGAGTTTCCATCGTATGAAGGTGAGCTTAATTTGACTATTTATAAAGATTTACTGACAACACTTTTAAAAGAGACCACTATTCCAGATTGTGAATTTTTCATAAATGATCGAGATAATCCCCTCTTAAAAAAGGATCTTACTGAACCATATGAACATCTTTTTGATAGTGAATCAAAAAAAATAGAGAAAGAGTATCAATTTAAAAAGATGTGTCCTATACTCTCTAAATCAATAACTTCCAAATATGCAGATATATTAATGCCAACAAATGACGATTGGTTATACGCATCTTCGACAACAACATCTAATAAATACTTTTTAAGAGGATGTTCAAATAGTTATTCACAAAAAGAACGTGAGAAATGGAATTATGATTGGAAATCGAAGAAACCTGTATGTATATTTAGGGGTTCCGCAACTGGTTGTGGTATAACGATCGACACTAATATGCGTTTAAAAGTAGCAGATATGAGTGTTGATAATAAGGATATATTGGATGCAGGTATAATCGATTGGAATGCACGTCCAAAAAAATATAAATCAAAACCGATTGAAATCATCAATACAAATAATCTCCGTTTTAAATTGGCCAATAAAATAACTAATACAGAAAAATCAAATTATAAATTTATTTTAAATATAGATGGCCATGTTAGTGCCTTTCGATTATCATCTGAGTTAAGTATGAATAGTTGTATACTTCTCGTTAAAAGTGATTATAAAATGTGGTATTCTGACATGTTAGTTGAATATGTACATTATGTACCGGTTAAAAGCGACCTAAGTGATCTTATTCAAATCATTAAATGGTGTATTAAAAATGATAAGAAATGCGAGGAGATTGCGAAGAATGCAACACTATTTTTCAATAAATACCTTACAAAAGATGGTATTTTAAAATATATGAAATACATTTTAACGAATATTAGTAAAAATAGAGATACAACAAACCTATTAGCTTTACCAAAAAAGATAACAAAAGCAACAAAACCGACAGTCGCTTTAATAAGTGTATATAGAGATAGTGGAAATGGAGAGCGAAAAAGAGAACTTGATATTTTTATAAAATTAATGGAGAAACTACTTATACCATATGCTAATTTTAAAATATATATAATTGAACAAGATGATGATGGTAATCTATTTAATATAGGTAAACTTAAAAACATAGGATTTGATATAGCAGATAAAGAGAAGAATATAAAGTTTGATAATTTTATATTTAGCGATATTGATACTATACCGGATTATGATTTGATGCCCTATTTTATAATGAAACTTAAATATCCAATTTCATTGGCAATTAGAGGAACACGATACGCAAATATTCACAATAAAAATAATTCCAATAATTATTTATCAAATAAAAACAAAGTATTTTTAGGAGCACAATTAGGCTTTAATGGAGAACAATTTAAAAAGATTAATGGATATCCAAATAATATGTATGGATGGGGAGGTGAAGATAATGCATTAGCAGGACGAATTATAAATAGTAAGATTGACAGAATATACTATCCCAAAAAAGGTTCAGTTATTGATCTAGAAGAGACACCTGAAATGAAAACGATAAACGTAATAAAAGAGAAGACATCTTCGGTAAAAAAAGAGATGTTAAAATATGAGAAATTATCACAAGATTTGAAGCTATGGAAAGAGAATGGTTTATCAAATTTAGACTACAATATTCTTGATAAAAAAAATATATCACACAATGTCTTTTTAATAAAAGTCGATTTAAAAAAGAATAGTGATATGGAGAAATATCCATATCTTTTCGATTACGAAGAGAAAAACACTAAAAATAAGATGCCCAATAACGTAAAAGATTATTTCAAAAAATTGAAATATGAATTTATTTGATTATAAAGCAACTTTGTCAATTCCATTTCCATAATCAACTCAAAAAAATTGATTATTTTTTATTATAAAGTATAAATAATATAGAAATTAATATATTTAAAAGCCTGATAATATACACATATGGAGCTATATTTTTTGGAAAATGTTGATATATTAAATGTAATATTATATATATTACTTATAGGAATATTTTTAAAACATTTGAAAGATTTGAATTCCATAAAACAGATTATTAACAATTTGAATGAAAAAAACAGATTATATGAAAAGATTATTGATGAATTAAATGAAAGAGATATTTTACAAAAAAAAATAAAGAAATCTGAGTTACAAGCGATGAATGATAAAATAAGTGCATTAAAAACCAAATATTATTCATCCAATTACGATAATGTTATTGAGAGTATAGTAGAATATCATGAGAATTTTTCCGTTATGCAAAAGGATATAAATGATTTAAAATATTTAGTTTCGAAAATAGAGAAGAATAATAATGACATATTAGTAACTAACAATATTGAAATTGTAAATATAAATGATAATTTTTTGACAACATCAAAAGAGATTGAAAAGTTAAAAGATGATATGAATAATATTAATTCAAAATCACTATCAACATCAACATCAATATCAAATATTTTTAATTCACCAATCATTACTGATATGAAGAATGACATTTCAAAAATATCATCATCTTTATCTTCTTTTACAAATAGAGTTTCTAAAAAAGAATCGCAATATACTCAAAATATTGAGAAATTGTCGACTAAATTAACGACACTCGCCGAGGAGATCACCGCTAAAGAGCAGACTCTGCAAAACAACATCGAGAAATTGTCGACCAATTTAACGACACTCGCCGATGAGATCACCGCTAAAGAGC
>JACCDX010084185.1_pt1 | contig 16199 bp, 17 predicted proteins | sample 7449681 | NCBI WGS metagenome assembly JACCDX01 (sample SAMN15323450, study PRJNA562643) | freshwater metagenome | isolation source: river surface water | place: USA:Blue River Watershed | collected 2017-08-18 | reverse complement strand
ATGTTTTCAATTTTTAAATCTTTGACTCGAAGACCAATAACGGCGCCAGCCATCGCCATGCGATGATCATCGTAAGTTTGAAAAACTCCACCCGTTAATTGCTTTGGATTGATAATTAGTCCATCTTCGGTTTCTTTAACGTCGCCACCCAATTTATTGATTTCCGTTGCTAGCGCGGCAAGTCGATCGGTTTCATGGCCACGTAAATGACCTATTCCGCGCAACTGTGAAGTTTTGTCGGCAAATGCACATAGAGCAGCGATAACCGGAGTCAATTCACCAACGTCGTGTAAGTCAACATCAATCGAATTAATTGAACCGGTGCCAGCAAAAATTAAGTCGGTACCAACTCTGGTCACTTTTCCACCTAATGCCGGAATCAGTTTTGTTAGTGCCGCCCCTGCTTGCGTAGTGGAAGTTGGCCAATTTCTTATAGTCACTTCTCCGCCCACGACTAACGCAGCTGCAATAAATGCCGCAGCGTTGGATAAATCTGGCTCGACTGTCACCGAGAAACCCTGTGGGAATTGCGGATCAATAGACCAAGTTGCCTTTTGGGCACTCTGTATTTCAACATCAACCGATATTCCAGCGGTAGCTAACACAGAAACGGTCATTTCAATATGCGGCAGGGATGGAAGTGCACCACCGGAATGTGTGACGCTTATTCCGCGATCGTATCGGGCGCCCGCTAACAATAGTGCACTAATAAATTGTGACGAGGCAGAAGCATCCAGTTGAACCTCTCCACCTGGCATAAACCCGTTGCCGTGAACAACGAATGGCAAAGTGCCGCGACCATCATCAGTAATTTGCGCACCTAAACTTCGTAGCGCATTTATTACGGCCGACATCGGGCGCACGCGAGCACCTGGATCACCGTCAAATCGAACAGTTCCATCTACGAGTGCCGCAACTGGTGGAACGAAACGCATTACTGTTCCGGCTAAGCCACAATCAACTTCGGTGTTGCCAGTGAATTCTCCAGGTGTAACAACCCACGCGTCGCCATCAACTTCGATTGCAGTCCCAAGTGAGCGCAGCGCTGCTGCCATTAACTCAGTGTCCCTGGCTTTTAGTGGCAAATTAATCCGCGACGGCGTATTAGCTATTGCGGCTAAAAGTAACCACCTGTTAGTTAGCGATTTTGATCCTGGAATATTTATGGCTTTAGAAATAGGACCCGTTTTATTGGGCGCAAGCCATAAGTCAGTCACTCTCATAGCCTAGTAGTTGGGCAAATAACGATTTTTGGTCTGATATTGGGAATACCTTCGGTTTCTAAACAGTTGAACTTCTTATGCCTGCCGGACTTGCTTTAGCTCCCCGTCATTTGGAAACAGCCATAGGTGAGCCGAAGCGAGAATCAGTATCCGAATTCGTCGTTGCGCAAAAACAGGTAAGGTCATTAATTATGACCAAGTCGCCGGCCCCTGAAGAGGAGTTTGCCGATGAGCAAAACCTTTCGGGTGAGCCTGAACTAGATGTAGATACTCCAGTATCCAGCGAAGAAGCAGCAAATCTTACCGCCAGATTCGAGCAAGAAGCACTCCCGTTGCTAGACGTAATTTATGCGGGCGCATATCGCATGACTAGAAATCAAGCAGATGCTGAGGACTTAGTTCAGGAAACCTTTGCCAAGGCTTACCGCGCATTTCGAAGTTTTGAAGAGGGCACAAATCTAAAAGCTTGGCTATTTCGAATTTTAACGAATACCTTTATTAACCAATATCGGAAAAACCAGCGTGGTCCGGCCATTGACCCAACCGAACAAATCGAAGATTGGCAGATGGCTCGAGCAGAGCGCCACACTTCTGGTGGCTTGAAATCGGCAGAGGCCGAAGCACTTGAGAATTTGCCTAACGAAGTCATTAATAATGCGCTTAACTCAATTCCAGAAGAGTTTAGAAATGCGGTCTATATGGCCGACGTTGATGGCTTTTCATATAAAGAAATTGCGCAGATTATGGATACCCCGGTCGGAACCGTAATGTCTAGGTTGCATCGTGGCCGAAAATTATTACGCGAATTACTTGAAGACTATGCGTACGAAAACGGATACCTAAAGGAGGCGAAGTAATGAGTTGCGGAAATCATCATGACACTCCTTGTAGTGAAATCCTGAAAGTTGTTTATCTCTATTTAGATAACGAAGACTGCCAAATAGAACGCTCGTTAATTACCCACCATCTTGCAGAATGCCCACCTTGTTATCAGGAATTTGGCCTAGAAACCGTTTTAAAGAATTTAGTAGTAAGGGCTTGTGACCAACAGTCCGCATCAAGTGCGATTTATCAACGGGTAGTTGCACAAATTGCCGATATCCAAGTAGAAATAACCCGGGTGCAAAAGCACTCCTAATTTACCTCTATTCTTAGAACATCAAGTTTTATTTAGGAGACGAAATGAGCAAGCGCGGCCGCAAGAAGCGTGATCGTAAAAAGAACAAGGCTAACCACGGCCGTCGTCCAAATTCATAGTTTTGGAATTAAACTAAAAAGCGCCCGAACAATCGGGCGCTTTTTAGTTTGTTAAATTATTTCGACTATCAAGTCGCCTTCTTGGACAACGTCACCTTGTGTTACTGCTAGTCGGGAAATTTTTCCCTCAACTTCAGAAATCACTGGAATTTCCATTTTCATAGATTCAAGCAGCGCTACCGTGTCACCGATTGAAATTTGATCACCTTCAGCAACGTAGATTTCCATCACGTTGGCGACCATGTCGGCGCGGATTTCAGCCATAAGTATCAGTCGCCTAATTTGTTGAGCAAAAATTTAAATTCGAGGTAAGTCAGTTTCGAAAATATGTGGCGTAGGTTCAATACCGCGGGCACGAGCACGTTGTGCCCGACGCTTGATCGCCCTACGTTCGTCTTCACTTGTGCCACCCCAAACACCAGAGTCTTGACCAGTTTCTAGTGCCCACTTCAAACAAGGTTCAATAACGGGGCAACGCCGACAAACGGCTTTTGCTTCCTCAATTTGTAATAGCGCAGGGCCAGTGTTGCCAATAGGGAAGAAAAGTTCCGGATCTTCAGCTCGGCAGGCTGCCTGATGGCGCCAGTCCAATTGATCCTCCATGGGGTAGTTTTGGGCAAAAATTAGTTCCGAATCCAAACCAGAATCTGATTTTTATTCGGACCTACCCTCTTACCTTCTCACTTAGTGACAGTTTTCACAAGGGTTTTCGCCGAAAAGTTTTCAAAATATTTCGTGAGTTAGGTAACTAATGTCCGAAACTCCATATTTCACGGGCTACCTAAACTTTTAAGCTTGCGTCCAATCACGCGATAACAGTTAAGCGGTCGGCGAAATGTTGAATTCTGAGTTCAGTCGTTTCAACTAATGCTTCGCCATCAGTTTGTAACCAAGTTGGGGTTGTAGCTTTCAGAGTTATTACTTTTTGCTCTTCGAGCACGAGCACATTCTCATTCTTAATTAAATTATTGCGAAACACTAAGTCGCGAATTAATTGAGCTGTCCGCGATACCGAAAGCTCCTGTGAAGCGTAAAGATTGAGTGATTTCGTTTCGATCTGTTGATTCGTAGGCGAGATTGGGAATTTTCCAACATAGGTCCAAGGCGAAAAATTGATTATTAGGGCAAATTGTAAGTTTTCAAAAGTTTTTCCGGATTGATCTTGGATTGTAATTTGGGCGCGTCCATTTCTTACTTCCGTAAAAAGTTCTTTTAGTGCAATTAATGCATAAGACAAATCACTTGCCGATCTACCGCGTGTTCGCATTATTTCCATTTTTGATAAAACTCGTGCATCGAGTCCAAAGCCAGAATTAAATAGAAACCAACGGTGGTTAGTGTCGTATTCGACGTGCCCCACGCCAAGCGTTCGTTGCGAGCCGTTATTAATTTTTTCAATTAGTTGGGCAGTAGCGGTGACCGGATCATTGGAAAAACCCAGGTTGCGGATAAACACATTTGCGTTTCCACCTGGTAAACCGGCAAGTTTTGGCAACGGACCTTGGTCAGTAGTTGAAAGTAATCCATTAGCAAGTTCATTTAGAGTTCCATCACCACCCAGTGAAATAACTAAGTCGTAACCGTCTTGAACGGCACTTTTACCAATTTCAATCCCGTGAGTTCTTTGCTTTGTTTCTACAACATTCAGTTCAAGATGATTCGCCAGCGCAGAAGTGATAACTGATTGGACTTCTGGTGTCGTGGTTGTCGCGAAAGAATTAACCACTAAGAGCGTGCGCATGCATAAAGCCTAAAGGCGATATGGTTTAGGTATGCGCAAGTTGAGTTACCTTATCGGAGTAAGCCAAAGTTTGGTTTTGGCGGTTTATGCCATATCGCTAGTGATTGCCGCGAGTCGCGTAGAGACAACCTTAGGTTCCCCAATTGTTGAGACCATTATTTATTTAATATTTGCGCTACTTATTTTTCTAGTGAGCCGAAGTTTCAATCGTGCACAAAGTTGGGCAAGAACGCCTTATTTAGTTACCCAGATGTTTGGCGTAATTGTGGCTTACACATTACTTTCCGGAGATGAATTAATTTATCGAGTAACCGGTGTATTGATTGGCTTAAGTTCGATTGTTGCTATCTATGCAATGGTTAAAACACCGATTGAAGATTAATTAGCAAATTCGGTTAAGTTATCTCCGGTCAACCGATAGACAACCCATTCGTCCATTGGTACCGCGCCGATACCTTTATAAACATCTATCGCAGTTTGATTCCAGGTAAGTACCCACCATTGAAATCTTGTATAACCGCGCTCAGTGCAAATCTTGGCAAGTTGTTTAAGTAGTGCTTTACCTAAGCCTTGACCTCGAAATTTCGGCCGCACATATAAATCTTCAAGGTAAATTCCGTGCTCACCCTGCCAAGTGCTGTAATTCAAAAACCAAATTGCCATCCCAGCAAGTTGCCCTGGAATATGCGGGTCATCAATAACGTGCGCAAATAAGGCTGGGGAGCCACTCGGGGTATTTGCTGGTAGTTGTGAAAAAGTTGTGCCACCAAAAAGCGCTCTTTCGAGCTGCTCTTTGGTGGCAATTACTTCGTCTACTGCCTTTTCAAATTCTGCTAATTCGATAATCATCGAATGCATTTGCGCCACATCGTTAGGTGTAGCCGGTCGAACAGAAAAAGACATTTACTTAGGACTTAGGGCTAGCAATTAAGCTTTTTTGGTTTCCGCAAAGATCGCAGCGATTTCATCAATCTTTGCTAGCAGTTGATCAGCAACTGCTACGTCTACGGTGCCCTTTGTTCCGGTTGCACCAGCTAACTTAGTTGCATCATTAAAAAGCTGATGTAGTTGTGGATACTTTTCAAAATGCGGTGCCTTGAAATAGTCAGTCCAAAGTACCCAAAGGTGATCTTTAACCATGTGAGAGCGTTCTTCTTTGATTGAGATTGCTCGGGCTTTGAAATTTGCATCATCGGATGCATGGTACTTTTCCATACACGCTTTAACTGACTGTGCTTCAATTCGAGCTTGAGCTGGGTCGTAAACGCCACATGGTAAGTCGCAATGTGCAGAGACTTTAATTGTTGGGGCGAAAAATTTCATTATTCCTCCAGAGATTTATTGCTTTGGAACGTTAAGTCCAAGGTTACGCGAACACCTATACGGTCGCATCTGCAGCATTCAGGTTTGGCTGATATGCCAATTTTTTACCTTTAATTAAGTGCGAAAATAGATGTATGGCATACGGGTTGGCAATTATCGAAGGATTATCGATGTTACCTAGTTATGCGCCAGGCGAGCGAGTAGTTGTTAAATACAACGCTCAATTTGCAGAAGGCGATGTTGTCCTTGTCGATTTTGAAACTCGAGTAGATATAAAACGAGTTAAAAAAGTTGAGTTAGATCAAGTATTTATAGAAGGGGACAACCAGGCGGTGAGTGTGGACTCTAGGCAATATGGCTCCGTAAAAAGAGATCGAGTTATTGCAAAAGTTATTTACCGATTACCTAATTGGTTAATCCGGAAGTAAAACTAGTTTGCCAAACAATTGACCTTGAATCATTCGCTCAAAGGCTTCTTTTGCTTCGCTGAAACGATAAGTTTGTTGAATTTCTGGGCGCAACCCTGTTTTGTGCAGAAATTCAATTAACTTAATTAGTTCTTGTTTAGTTCCCATTGTCGAGCCAATAATTTGAAGTTGAAGAAAGAAAATTCGATTTAAGTCAGCCGGAGGGTTAGCTCCTGTTGTTGCACCACAAACGACAAGTCGTCCACCTGGTTTTAGCGAACGCAGCGAATGTGCCCAAGTTTCTTGACCAACGCTTTCCATTACCAAATCAACTTTTTCTGGCAATTTACTGTTGGTTTCAAAAACTTGATCAGCCCCAAGAGTCAAAGCGTGATTGTGTTTCTCCGCTGTCCGACCGGTAACCCATACTCTTAATCCAGCAGTTTTGGCGAGTGGAATTAGCGCAGATGAAACTCCGCCAGATGCCCCTTGAATAAGTACGGTATCTCCACTTTCAAGTTGGCCCTTAGTAAATAGCATTCGATAGGCAGTAAGCCATGCGGTAGGTAAACAAGCAGCTTGCTCAAAAGATAACCAATCGGGTTTAGGCACAAGATTCGATTTGGGTACAACAACATATTTCGCAAATGTGCCGTCAAATTTTTCACTTAATAGTGAACGATTTGGATCAAGTGTTTCATCACCATATTTGGAATCACCTAGTACGGCGTGGATAATTACTGGTTCGCCAGATTCAGTAATACCAGCACCATCTGAGCCCAGTACAATCGGAAGATTTTCTGGAGCAGTGGCCTGACCCTTTAACGTCCACAAGTCATGGTGATTTAGGGCTGCCGCTTTGATTTCAACTCTTACCCAGTCAGGTTGTGGACTTGGCTCAGGATGTTCGCCAATCAATAGTCCGGCTAGCGGGTTATTTGCATCTCCATCAGTTGCGAGAATCGCTTGCATTAGTCATCAATTTCGTCATCGAGCCTGGCAAGCCAAGTGGCTAGTCGCTCAACTGGTATTTCGAAATCTGGATTCAAATCAACAAATTCTTGAAGTCGACTTGCTAGCCAAGATATGGTGATTTCTTCATCGCCACGACGGTTCTCGAGTTCTTCGATTCCTCGATCTGTGAAGTACATAATTTTCCTAAGCGAATGCTTGCTTGACTAGCGTTTCTTGTTCTATTTCATGCCGATGATGTGAACCAACAGCAGGCGATGAAGAGGCTGGACGTGAAACTCCGATTAATTCGCGTCCGATAAGTTCTGGCATGTTCATAGCCATGAATGACCACGCACCTTGATTTGCCGGTTCTTCTTGAACCCATTTAACTGTCTCAAGATTCTGGAACCTAGTTAATTCAGGCGGAAGCAAAATTCTAGGAAGCGGGTAAAGCCGTTCAAGTCGAATAATTGCAACGTCGTTGCGCCCAGTCTTTTCCCGATGAGCAACTAAGTCGTAGTAAACCTTGCCACTGCAAAGTAATGCGGTTTTAACTTGTGTCGGGTCCATTTCTTTATCGCCGATAATCGAAGTAAACGTACCTGAAGTAAAGTCGCCTACTTTACTGGTGGCAAATTTTGCTCGAAGTAAAGATTTTGGAGTGAATACAATTAGTGGCCGATCTACTGGTGTGTAGACCTGCCAGCGCAATAAATGGAAAAACGATGCCGGCGTTGTCGGCATAGCAACAGTTATGTTTTCTTGCGCACAAAGTTGCAAGAATCTTTCAATTCTGGCCGATGAGTGATCTGGTCCCTGGCCTTCGTAGCCATGAGGAAGTAGCAAAGTTACTCGACTTCGTTGCGCCCACTTTTGTTCACCAGCTGCAATAAATTCATCAATAATGGTTTGCGCCCCATTAGCAAAGTCACCAAACTGCGCTTCCCACATAGTCAATACATCTGGACGAATAACCGAGTAGCCGTATTCGAATCCCATTGCGGCATATTCGCTGAGCAACGAATCATAAACCCAAAGTTTGGCGTTGCCTTCGTAGCATTGCTTTAGCGGTTTGTATTGCCAGCCGGTTTTTCGATCAACTATGACTGCATGTCGATGACCAAATGTGCCACGTCTTGAATCTTGTCCGGCTAATCGAACAGATCTTCCTTCGGTGAGCAGAGAACCAATGGCAAGCGCTTCGCCCATACCCCAGTCAATGGCATCCGTTTCTACCATTTCTCTACGGCGCTGTAGTTGTGGCGCAAGCCGGGGATGAACAGAGAATCCATCAGGCATATTCAATTGAGAGGCAACTACGCGATCGATAACTGCACGACTGATTGAAGTATCAACTTCACTTGTAGGACGTTGTGGCGCTAGTGACTGTTGGCCTGTCTGAACGACTTCTGCTGAATGAGATGAAAATTGTTCTTCAACTTTTTCTGCTTTAGTAGCTTGGAAAATCTTTTCTAATTCATCCTGATAATGCTTTAATGCACTTTCAGCTTCTTCAACAGTTATATCTCCGCGTCCAACTAGCGCTTCGGTGTACAACTTACGAACCGAACGTTTTTGGTCGATAATCTCGTACATCAACGGTTGAGTTAGCGAGGGATCGTCAGCCTCGTTATGACCACGGCGGCGATAGCAAACCATGTCGATTACCACGTCTTTTTGGAATGCTTGCATGAAATCAAAAGCAAGTTTTGCTACTCGAACAACTGCTTCGGGATCGTCACCATTCACGTGAAAAATAGGTGCTTGAACCATTCTGGCAACGTCTGTTGAGTAAACGCTAGAACGGCTGTAACGCGGAGAAGTTGTAAAACCAACCTGGTTGTTGATTACTAAATGGAATGTGCCGCCAACTCGGTAGCCCTGAAGTTGACTGAACTGTAGAGTTTCCGCAACTACACCTTGGCCGGCAAACGCTGCATCACCGTGAATCAAAATTGGCATTACAGTGTATTTTTTCTCTGGTCCAAGAATGTCTTGTTTAGCGCGAACTATTCCTTCAAGGACTGGATTTACTGCTTCCAGGTGAGATGGGTTAGCAGCTAAGTAAACGCCGATTTGTTTTCCAGATGGGGAAGTGAATTGACCAGAAGTTCCTAGGTGATACTTAACGTCACCAGAACCCTGTACCGACTCTTCGCCATAATTTCCTTCGAATTCATTAAAGATTCGCGAAAATTCTTTACCCGCAATGTTCGCTAAAACATTCAAGCGCCCTCGGTGTGGCATACCGATGCAGATTTCGTCTAAGCCAGATTCAGCAGCTTCAATCAGTACTTGATCTAAAAGGGGAATTGCACTTTCGCCACCCTCGAGGCTGAAACGTTTCTGTCCAACATATTTTGTTTGTAGGAAAGTTTCGAAAGCTTCGGCTTCATTTAATTTTCGAAGTACGCGCAGTTGTTCTTCACGATCCATTTTGTCGTGACTGCGTTCAACTTGATCTTGAATCCACTTTCGTTGCTCAGGATCTTGTAAGTGCATATATTCAATGCCGACTTTGCGGCAATAAGCATCGCGCAAAATACCCAAAATATCGCGCAGTTTGGCAAAAGGTTTCCCACCAAATCCACCAGTGGCAAACTCTCGATCTAAATCCCAAAGTGTTAAACCATGATTGGCGATGTCTAAATCAGGATGAGATCGTTGTTGGTATTCAAGAGGATCGACGTCAGCAAGTAAATGCCCACGGACTCTGAAGGCGTGAATCATTTCTTGTACTCGAGCTGTTTTATCTAAAACATCATCATGAGACGTTGCGATGTCATTTGCCCATCGAATAGGTTCGTAGGGGATTTGAAGGGACTTAAAGATGTCGTCGTAGAAATCGCCTTCACCAAGAAGGTATTGATGTATTCGACGTAAAAATTCACCAGATTGAGCACCCTGGATGACGCGATGGTCATATGTGCTAGTTAACGTCATAACTTTACTTATGGCGTTTTTCGTCAAAGTATCTTCAGATGCGCCTTGCCATTCTGCTGGATATTCCATTGCACCAACACCGACAATGACTCCTTGACCTTGCATCAAACGAGGGACAGAGTGCACCGTTCCAATAGTCCCGGGATTAGTCAGGCTTACAGTCGCACCTTGAAAATCTTCAACGGCTAGTTTTCCATTGCGCGCCTTACGAACTAAATCTTCATAACTAGCCCAAAATGCAGCAAAGTCCATAGTGTCTACTTGCTTAATACATGGGACAAGCAGTTGACGGGTTCCATCTTCTTTAGCAATGTCGATGGCCAAACCGATTCCTACATGCGGATGCCTAACTATTGCTGGCTTATCTTCGAAAGTCGTATAAGAGACATTCATGTCTGGCATATCTTTTAATGCCCGGACTATCGCATAACCAATAATGTGCGTGAAACTAACTTTTCCGCCACGATTTCGAGATAAGTGATTATTAATAACAATGCGATTGTCGACCATTAGTTTTGCTGGTACGGCACGAACACTTGTTGCTGTCGGAATAGTCAAACTTGTTTCCATATTTGTAACTACCCGTGCGGCTGGACCTTTAAGTTTTTCAGGTTCAGCTTCTGAAGTGGATGTAGCTGCTGCAACCGATTGAGTTGGCGTGACTTGAGGTGCAGGTGTTGACGGGGTTTGAGTACTTGTCATAGCAGTTGGTTGAGGTTGAATTGGCTCAACTATCGGTGCGGAAGTCGGTTTAGCACCTGTGCTCTTTATTGCCGAATAATCAGTTGGATTGTAATCAGCAAAAAAATCCCACCAAGCAGGATCAACTTGACGTTTATCTTCTAGATATTGCTGATATAACTCGTCAACTAGCCAGTCATTAGGACCAAAGGGACTACCAGGCTGGTTTGGCACTGTTGTGCGCCTCCTAGTTTCATCGCCGACTTACTAACTCAAGATTAGTCGGACGCATCATTTCGCGAAAATTAGTCTCCGCTTATTCGAACATCGGCCAATTGTTTTACCTGAAGTTGCGCAAAATACGCTGCTTCGTGGGTTTGCCACTTCACAAGTTCCGCACGAAGTGCTTCACCGTCTCTGGCAACCAATCGATCAAGGAGTAATTTCGGGTCAGCTTCAATCCAAATGGTCAGGGCAGCAAATTCATGCAACTGTGGATGCCCTGATCCAACTCCTTCTAAAATCAAAAATTCGCTAACTGGCAACGCTATGTTTTCGGTAAATCGATTTTCATGCCAATCAAATCGAAAATAACTTGGTGCAGTTTTATTTTGTAATGGCCAAAGAATTGTTTTAATTATCCGATTTGGCAATTCTGAAATTAGGTCTTGGTTCCAGCCGCCATACAGATCATCCATATGAACAATCGGACATTCACCTAATTTGTTACTTAGTTCATTTGCTAGCGTTGTTTTTCCAGATCCGGCTGGACCGTCGATAGTTATAACCTTTGTTACACCACAAATATTGTGGCTATTAGTAACTAGAGTAAATAAATCAGCTAATACCTGATTGCTAAACATTTTTCGTAGGGTTTAACTTTCGACCCCATTGCAGCCACCCACGGATAGCAACAAAAGTGAACACCAAATAAAGCGCCGAAGTGAACCACAGGCCCTGAGTTGCATATAGAACTGTATAAACCGCATCCACTACTAACCAAATAACCCAAGTTTCGGTGAATTGTTTAACCATGATGACTTGAGCAACAAAACTGAAAACTAGTCCAAATGAATCCGGCCATGTTGCAGCTGCTCCGATTGATGACAGTGCTGGCGCAATAACTACCCAAAATGCAATGGCAATCGCAGCAATCGTAACTCTTTGCTTAGTGGTTCCAGTTCTAGGTTGCGCTCCAGTTGGTGCCCAACCTAACCAGCCCCAAATAGCCGCAGCAATAAATACGAATTGCAGCGCTGCACTTGCATAAAGTTCAAATTCGTAAAATAGCCAGGCGTAGAGCAGACTACTCAAACCCCACCATGGCCAAGTTATTTTCTTGCCAGTTGTACCAAGCCACACACCAATGAAGCCGGTAACAACTGCAATCAATTCCAAGAATGAAACTTCATAATCGAAAACCGTAAAAAAAGTTTTTAAGGCTAAATCAGAGCCTTCTGAAAAAGTGAATACATTCATTATTACTCCTCAAGTCGGCATTACCCGACTGGTTCGACGGTCGGTAGCAGTTGCTACCCTCTCAGCCCACCTATGTGAGCTCCCGTGGTTGTTGTTTTAGTTTAACTACAAAATACTTCGGGTGATTTTGAATACTTAATGGACTGGTAAAGTCTCATTACTAAGCCAGTTATTGGCGATTGGCCCTCGTAGCTCAGGGGATAGAGCGTCTGCCTCCGGAGCAGAAGGCCGTTGGTTCGAATCCAATCGAGGGCGCAGTTTTTTCTCCACATATACTTGTCAGTTGTGAGCCCTGACCAAAAATCAAAGACTATGTCCAAACGTGAGCGAAATTTCTGGACTTTAGTTATTTTGAGTTTAATTTTGGCGGTAATCACCTGGCGTAATGGAAATTCGCGAACTGAAAATTTAGTTGTTAATCCAACGGATCCGGCAACAGTTATATCGGCACAGCCAAGTCCTGAATTTAGTTGTGCTGATCAAGACCCCTTTTCTGCAGAAAAAATTGCAATCTGGACTGCGACGCATAACCCCGGAACATTCAATGCAACCGTTATTGATTTGGTAAATAACTGCACATATTCAATAGGAACGCCCGATGCAACATTTCCGATGGCTTCAACAGGAAAAGTGATAATTGCTACCGGTGTGCTTGAAAAAGTAGCTCGAGGTGAAATCGATTACGCAGCAGTCGAGTCAGATATGCGGGCAATGATTACAGTTTCAGACAATGCGGCAGCTGATCGACTATTTACGTTAATTGGGAAAGCACCAACTTTTCAAGATATTGAAGCGAGATACGGTCTAACAAAAACAACAACTGATCGAGGTTGGGGAACAACTTTGACTAATTCTGCTGACCAAGTTGCGTTACTGAATCAAGTAATTGGCGTTGCCCCAACTGGGTTACCTGAGGCGCAGCGAAGTGTCTTACGAGAACTTATGAAAAGTGTTGTGCCAGATCAGGCCTGGGGTGCTGGTAGTAACATTCCAGCCGGCTGGAGTGGCGCCGTTAAAAATGGCTGGTATCAAGCTGTACCTGGCGACATTCCGCCAGTTGGATTGTGGCGAGTTAATACAGTTGGCATGGCTTTTGATGAAACTGGAAAACCAAGGTGGGCTTACTCGGCCTACTCAAATGAATGGCCAACTCAAGCTGCCGGAGTTTCCGCTTGGAACGATTTAGCAGCTTTGATTGCAACTGAATTAGTCAATTAATTATTTAGCAACTGGGTATTCTTCGAGAACTGGGCAGCGCTGTCCGGGTGCAACTAGTGGCTCAAAGTGCCACCATTCATTTTTGTACCGTCTACACAAACCAAATTTGTAACCGTTAGCTTCAAGCCATTGCGCCCCGGCTTGTTTTCCAGTTTTGTAATTAATGTCAACTGCCAAACCCCATGGGTGCATTGAATATTGTGGCGGTAACACCCACTTGCTAGCTTCTTCAACTGAACCATTGGTAACAATTGCTTGATCAAATAATTTTTGTTGATATTCAAACGAGCGCCAGCCGCTCGTGATTAAAAGTGTGTGCCCTTCTTTTTGTGCCATCAATTGGGCGATTTTAATTCGATTAGCAAAAAAACTATTCATTTGTTTTGGCCTGACATTTCCAGGCGTAAGCGCATTAGCCCCAACCGGAAGTTCAGCTTTTAAGCAAGTTGCAATACTTGATTTTCTAACATAACCAGTTTTTTTGTGTATACATACGTTTACGATTTTTTGTTCAGCCTGAACTGGTGCAGTGATCAGCGTAAATAAGCCAAGAAATGCGAATAGCAAAGTAATTCGCTTTTTCATTTCGCAGCACCGCCTATTTAACTTGAGCGTATTTAAAAATTGCTACTAACGCCAATGAGGCCGCTCTCAATGCATAAGTCAGTAATTAATGATCGTTATGGGCGAGATGGTGAAAACTTTAGAGCTTCTCGTGAAATTGGTCGGCCAGCAATTATGTCTGCAACGAGTACAGAAGTACCCAATGCCATCATCGTTCCGAGCATTCCATGGCCCGTTGCCATAATTACGCGAGGAGCTTTGCTCAATGGGCCAATGTATGGCAAGCCATCAGGGCTGGATGGGCGAAGCCCTGACCATGGATTCACATTCAACGTGCTAGTTGGAATGTCCAAAACATTGCTTGCCGTATTCAAAAGTTTTTGTACAGCTTTCATTTCAATTGATCGATCATTAGGAGAAGTTAAGGTGTAACCCGTACTTAACCGCAAGCCCCAGTCAAGAGAGTTTCCCGCGATCCGTTGTTCAGCTAACAAGAACGGGCGCTTTGGTTGGTTTTTTAAATTAGGAATGGTAACGGAATGACCCTTTGCCGGCATGATTGGCAAATTAACACCAAGTGATTTAACTAGCTCACGTGACCAAACCCCAGCTGCGACCACAAGATATTCACTGGTCCAAGAATCTTTATTCGTAGTAATCGAAACATTATTCCGGGTAGAGGCAATTTTTGAAACTGATTCGTTATTGCGAATAGTAACTCCATTATCAGTGCATAACTTAGTCAGAATCTCAATAACTGATTTTGGATCGACACCGAAGTCGGTATTGAATTCAACAATTGCTTTTGCCGTATCTTTTAGAATTGGTTCAATTGCTCGAGCTTTGGACACTTCAATTTCTTTTGCACCAACGCCATACTTATTCATTAATTCAACTTCGTGATGAGCATGTTCTGCAGCTTTGTCAGTCGAGAATATGTACCAAAGTGCTTCCGGGGCTCGAGTTAGTCCATGGCTTGCGATTAGTTTTTCAAACCCCGCAATACTGACATTTAAAAGTTCGGTTAAGGCTGGTACTGACTTATCAACGTGTTCTTGAGTGCAAGAACGCACAAACTTGTAAGTCCAAGATGCTAGAAGTGGACCAGCAGTTGGCGAAAAACCAAAGGCACCTGTTCGCTTAAGTAATTGTTCTGCACCCATTTGCACCATTCCAGGTGCGGCGAATGGAATTACGTGCGACGGAGCAATCCAACCTGCATTTTGATTTGAGGTACCAAATTTAGGTTCGCCAGAATCAACTAATGTGACGCTAGTTCCATCTAGTGCAATTTGATATGCCGTGGCTAGGCCGATTACGCCACCGCCGAGAACGGTTACTGATGGATTACTCATAGCACCAGATTACGGGTTACTAAAAACACCTTGAAAGTTGGTGGGGTTCGGAAATAAAAAATTAAAGTAGAAAAGTTCGAGTCAGGCTTGCATTTGTGAGTGGATCGCTAGTGATTAGCTCGCCATTAAAGGTAACCACCTCACCTTTAGCGCTAACTTCAACTTCACCAAGTACGCCATGTCTAACCATCTGGCTACTTCGCACAGTCCGCGTTCCCTTTACTGGCACGCTTCTTCGGCGACTGGGGGAAGTTGTAGCTGAGCTATTTGTGAAATGAATTCCTAGGTCAGCAGCAGTTGCGCCATAAGCGCCAAATTGTGGACCAATTAAAAGTGGCTGCGCTTCCTTAACAGTTGCTCCTGGGTCACCAACTACGCCCCAAGCCGGAATACCTGCTTTGATTACCATGTCTGGCTTACTGGCGAAATCAGCGTAGCGCCACAAAACTAAATCTGCGACTAACCCAACCTGAACTGAACCAACTTCGTGTGACAAGCCATGAACTAAAGCAGGGTTAATTGTAATTTTTGCGACATGTCTAAGTACTCGCTCATTTGAGGTTTGTACTTCATCTGGCGCAACACTTCCATCAAGTATTGCTTTATCCGCGAACATACTGGCCATGGCAAAAGTCTTACGCCAAGTATCGTCAGCCCTACCCATACCCAGTGCATCGGAAGAAGTTACCGGAATAACTCCCATATCGTGCAGTCTGTTTTCGGCAGCCATAGTTGCGTTGCGAACTCGTTGTTTAGCTAGAGCAACATCACTGGGTAAATCAGCATTCATGCCATGCGCCGAAATAATCATTGCCACATGTTCGTCAGCAGCATTTATTCCATAAGCCAAAGTTGGATTAGTTGAAGATGCCAAAATATTTTCGCGTCCGGCAAGTTGCAACACATTGGGCGCATGGCCGCCGCCACATCCTTCAACATGGAATGCATGAACTGCTCTACCGGCAATCGCAGCAACCGTGCCATGGACATCAAGCATTTCATTTAAGCCATCAGTATGTAACGCCACAGCTAAGTCATGTTCTTCTGCAAAAGT